>ERZ795060.937-NODE-937-length-36804-cov-4.918773_pt1 | contig 36804 bp, 30 predicted proteins | sample MGYA00375144_ERZ795060 | MGnify/ENA primary metagenome ERZ795060 (study PRJEB30189, sample SAMN05720157) | activated sludge metagenome | isolation source: anaerobic digester from wastewater treatment plant | place: Japan | collected 2015-05-15 ... | reverse complement strand
GACGCGGCGATGCCGCCGCAGAAGTCTCCGCTGCCGTAGGTCAGCGCGACGAGGAGCCCCAGGAGCACAGCCATGAGCGGACGACGGTACCGTCTGGCCCATGTCCGACGAGATCCTCGAGGTCGACCTCCTGGCTCGACCCGCTCTTCTCGACCTGCACGTCGCCCTCGTCGACCGCCGAGAGGATCTCGGTGATGTCGACGTTCTCCTGGACCTGCTGCTCCTGCCCCTGGCCGGCGATCTCCAGCGCCGCGCGGATGTCCGCCGGGGGCACCAGGACGATCTTGATGCTCAGCCCGCCGAGGCGCCGGCGCATCTCGTCGACCAGGAACACGTCGTCGGGGTTCGTGAACCCGACAACAAGGCGGTTGGGCGCGCCGGGCGCGCGCTTGGGGTTGGTCTGTCGCAGCGGGAGCACGCCGTGCTTCTTGCAGAACTCCGGCGTCAGACGCTGCAGGAAGGTGCCGTCGAAGCCGCCGTCGAGGCCCTTGTCGAGGTTGATGCGCTCGAACGGCACGTCGGCGAACTGGGCCGCACCCTTGTAGACCGCGACCTCGTCGGCGCCCTGCTCGATGAGCACGTCCGTGAGCCGGCGACCGGGAGAAGCGCGGCAGACCTGCTGCGCCGTCCCGAGCTGCTGCGGCGTGATCGCGCCCGACGAGACCAGGAACTCGCCCAGCGCCCGCCCGGAACCCGCGGCCAGCGCGTTCCCGGCGCCCTCTTCGGGCTTGTACACCTCCGCCAGCGCGTTGCCCACGTTGCTCCGGGGCGTCTCGAGCGGCTTCACCGGCACGCTCGGGTCGTCGTCCACGACCACGCTCTCCGAGAACGAGCGCTGACCCGAGGGCACGCTCGGCAAAGGGCTGAACGCCTGCTCGGCCTGGTCGATGCGGTGCTTGGGACGCGCAGGCCCGGGCGCATCATCGGTCCCTGCGCCGTCCTCCCCGGGCGCGGAGTCCGGCTTGCGGCGCGCGCGCTCGGCCTTGGCGGCCTGCTCCGCTTCGTCCGAAGTGATCCCCAGGTCGGACAGGATGTCGTTGATGTCGAACTTACCCACGGTGGACCCTGTCAAAGCGTGGTGGAGACTCTCGAACGCGTGCCCGCGTTACTTGCGCCGGGCCGGCGCGCCCTTCTTGGCGGGCTGATCGTCCAGCGAGAGGAGGTACGTCACGCCGTCGGCCTCGATCTCGATCGAGCGCTCGTTGATCGCCTTGACGCTGAAGGTCTCCTCGATCACATCGCCGACGCGGACGAACTCGCTGTTCACGCGCGCCACCGGCGTCGTGCCCGACATGATCGAGTGGATGCGGAGGTTGTTGAGCCTGGCCTCGATGCCCCTGGCGCGGGCCTCGGCCTCCTTGCGGGCGCGAGTCTCCGCCGCGATGCGCTGCGCCTCGCTCTTCTTGGCGTCGTCGGTCTCCTCGGCGCCGGCGCCCAGGGCGTCGGCGAGGCGGAAGGGGTTCTTCTGCACCTGGTCGGCGGGCACCTGCGCGTTGGTGGAGGCGCGGGTGAGTTCGTTGAGGACCTTCGTGTGGTCCGCGCCGCCGCCGGGCGTCTTGGTCACGTCGTAGTCGGGGACCTGGGTGGTCGCGAAAGCCTTGAGCGGCCCGATGCCCATCTTCCGCATCGAGTACACCACGCCCCCCGCCGCGGCGAGGAGCACGGCGAAGAAGCCCAGCTGCACGAGGACGTTGGGCTTCTTGGGCGCGGCGAAGCCGCCGGCGGCGGCCTCCGAGCCCGGGCTCATGGAGTCGAGCCGGAACGTGCCGCCGACCAGCCCGGTCTCGGGCGCCTCGCTGGGCGCGAGCGGGCCGGACGTCGGCGTGTCGTGCATCGCGAGATCGCTGGTGGTGCCGGGAACTCGGGTCATGGGCGGATGTCCTTGGAATCGCCCTCGTAGTAGATCGAGAGCGTGAACTTGGTCTTCATCTCGCCGTCCACCTTGTCCGAGCGGACGATCGAGAACTCGGGGATGCGCGTGATGCGCGGCAACTGCTCGATGTCGAGCAGGAACTTGTAGAAGCCGTCGAAATCGCCGGTGATCTCGATGTCCAGCGGCTGCTCCATCGCGGTGCCGGCGGTCAGGATCTTGTCGGAGCGCTTGAAGGTCGGCACCTTCAGGTTGCTCTTGGCCGCGATGTTGCTGACCTGGCGGAGGATGTTGTCCATCTCCTTGCTGTTGGGCAGGCGGGCCTCGATCGAATCGATGGCGGTCTTGATCTGCTCGTTCTGGCGCGCGAGGCTCTCGGCCTGCGACGTCGCGGCGCGCAGCTTCTCGAGCATCTGCTCCTTGTGCGCGATGTCCTGTCGCGCCTTCTCGATCTCGACGTTCTGCGGCTTGAAGACGAAGAAGTACGACGCCACCGGGAGCGCGATGAGCAGGACGAAGAAGATCAACTGGCGGAGTGCGCTGGGCATGGTTATTCCTTCTTCCCCTTCTGGTTCTCGGCGTTCGTGAACACCGGCGAGTTGGGGATGGTGGGGTCGAGGTTGTCCGCGTCGCCGCCGACCTCCAACTCGCCCGGCAGTTTCGCCAGGCTCGGGCGGGGCGGGAGGCGCGGGACGTGCAGCGGCTCGATGTTGCGGGCGTCGACGTCGGACCGGATGCCCGCCTCGATGCGGAACTTGCGCATCATCAGGTCGTCGAGCTTCACGTCGCCGGAGTAGACGAGTTCGACGTTCTCGAGCAATGGGCACTGCTTGAGCGCCGTGTGGTAGTCGGCGATCTCCTGGTCCGTCGCCGCCAGGCCCATGATCTCGAGCCGGAAGTCGTACCGGGGCGGCATGGGCTTGGGCGGCTTGGGCTCCTCCTTGGGTGCGTTCTTCGGAGACTTGTTGGAGGCGAGCGACCGCGTCTTGGGCGGCGCCTTGCCCGCGCCGGCGGCGGCGCCGGGCGAGCCCGGTCCCTTGTCCAGTTTGCTCGGCTTGGCGTCGAGCCGGCGCGAGCGCAGGTTCAGTTCGCTCAGCGTCAGTTCCTTGGGCATGCGGTTGATGAGCTCGGCCAGGAGGATTGAGCGCGGCGCCTTCTCGATCAGCGCCGTCGTGATCTCCGCCTTCTCCATCATCTCCTGCTTCTGCGCCTCGAGTTTCTTGAGTTCGTCGATCTTCGCCGACTCGACGGCGTACTCGCGGCTCAGGGCCTCGTTGCGCGCCTTGACCACCGTCGCCTGACGGTTGGTGACAAAGAACGCGCCGACGATCCCCAGGATCACGATGCAGAAGAGGATGAACGAGACCACGATCGCGCGCAGTTCGCTCTTGCGCCGCAGGTAGTCCTCGGGCAGGAACGAGGCGTTCGGGTCGGATCGGGACATGAATCGCGTCATGACGGTCGTCCTTGGCTCGCGAGGTCGGTCGGGATCACAGGTCGGTCGGGAGCAGACTCAGGCCCAGCGCCACGCCCCACCCGGGCTGCTGCAGGGAAAAATCCGTGTTCACCACGGGCTCCTTGCCCGTCCGCGCGACGCGCGCGAGCGGGTCGGCCACCTGCGCCGGGAGGCGCAGCCGCCGGGCGATGTGCTGGCACAGCCCGCGCGAGAGCGACTCGCCCCCGAGCATCAGCGCCCGCGTCACCTTCTTGCCCGGGAAGATTGATTCGTGGTAGCGCAGGCACATCGCGATCTCGTCCTCGAGGATCTCGAGCGAGTCGGAAAGGTCGAAATCCGCAGATCCCACCGGCTCGACGGGGAGATTCCCGACGTCGGGGCCGAACTGAGACGCGTTGATCGTCGCGGCGCCGGGCGCCCGCCGGTCGTCGGCGACCGCCACTGCGGCGTCGTCACCGGGCCGCCCGGGGCGCGACGCCTGGGCGAGCGCGGGCTGGGGGGCCGCGGATCGAACGCGCGGGCTCGCGAAGATCTCCAACCGGCGCTGGTGCGCCTGCGCCAGCGTGCAGTCGAGCGTGTGCGCCACGACCTTGTCGAGGTCCAGCCCCCCCTGCTGCACCGTCTTGGCAAAGACGAGCCTGGGCCCGTGACCGATGAGCACCTTGGTCGAGCCGAAGGCGATGTCGAGGTACAGCGTCGCGACGCCCGCGTCCTCCTGGCGCCGGCACAGGTGCTCGAAAGCCTTGAGCGTGCAGAAGAACTCCGGCTGCATGCCCACGAGTTCGAGCTTGGCGTCCCTGCAGGCCTGGAGCATGCGCCCGACCATGTCGCGGGCCGCGGCGAGACAGATGACCTCCTGCTTCACGCCCGGGGCCTTGCCCCCCTGGTCGCCGAATGAGCCGCTGGTCTGGCCCGCGGGCTGCGCGCCCTCGACCACCACGTGCCGGTACACCAGCGCGTGCTGGGGGCACTCGAGGATCGCGGGCACGGCGTTCTCGACCAGTTCGCCGACGCCCACACCCTCGGAGCGCGGGAGTTGGAGGTGCTTGCAGAAGAGTTGGGCCGCGGGGAGCGCCACGACCGCGCGCTTGCCACGGAATCCGACGGCCTTGATGAGTTTCGGCAGCGCCTGGAACTGGAAGGCGAACCGCTTCGCGGGGTCGTCGTAGAGGTTCTCCGGCGTGGGGAGCGAGCCCGCGGCGATCAACTGCGGCGGTTCGCCCGCCTGCAACTGCAGCACTTTCAGCGAGGACGCCCCGAAATCGATGGCGATCGGCAACGCCGCACCATGGATGGTGCTGAGCGCGGCGGACTTCACCTTGCCGAACGGCGAAAGGAACATGAACCGGGAGCCTCCCGACCGGCGGAGCACACACCTCCGCCCGGATAGGGGCATCGACGACGCGGGCGTCGGCATTGAGGCCGCGGCCAGTCTGGGCAAACCTGCGCACCCGCGCGGGCGGCGCAGGTCGGTCAGGCGTCAGAGTCCGCGGCACGTCCGAGAAGCCCGGCGTGAGATTCGTCGCAAGATCACGGGGCGATCCCGCGCTCGCGCCCCGCTAGGTCGACAGCAGGCGGTGCGTCAGTTGCTCGAGCACGCCGAAAGACTCTTTGAGCCGCCACTGCTGGCGCTCGCGATCGCCCGTGGTGTTCGACACAACCCGGAACTCGGCGAAGCGCGCGAGCGGGCCGAGCGCCGCGGGACCGCCGTCGGGCGCGGCGCGCTGCAACTCGTTGAACTTGGCCACGACGTGGGCGATCGCGGCCCCCTCCATCGCTTCCGCGATGGCGCCCGTGCGCCGCGCGGTCTCCAGCGCAAGGCCGTCGGTCGCCGAGCACGTCGAAACGGTCGCCACCCCGCCGTAGTTCTGCGCCAAGGGACGCAGCAGCGGCTCGAGCGAGTCAGAGATCGGGATCGCCGGATCGGGGAAAGGCCCCATCGGAAAGCCCAGTTGCGCGGTGGTCTGAAAGCCGCGCGGCCCGAGCAGTCCTTCGTCGGCGTACACGCTCCGGCTGGCGAGCACGGTCTCGAGCAGCGCCGGGGGCGCACCCGCCGCGGACCCCGTTACGTGCGGCAAAACGCCGCAGATCCCCAGGTTGATCAGGCACCCCGGGCGGAGCCGTTCGAGGCAGAGCGTCGCCGCGGCGGCGGCATTCACTTTGCCCACACCCGTGCGCACGACGTACAGGTGATGGGCCAGGCGCACCGGGCGCCAGTCCGCCACGCCCTCGGCTTCGATCGACCTCCCCGGATCATCTCCCGTGAACCCCGCGCGACGCGCCCCATCCAGGATCGCCCGGACTTCCAGCGGCGCGGCGGCGATCAGCACCAGCGGGCCATCGGAAGCCAGTTGTGAGATCAGTCGCGGCACGCGGTCGTCCAGTCCTGGCTCGCGCGGTGACGAGCACAAATTCCAAACAAAGCCCTGTTCCCGCGCCGTGGGCGTGCGAGAATGACATCGGATGGTTGGCGCCCGGCGAATGTCCAGCCACGCCGGCCCTCGATCGACGCGCGCCCCGCGACTGAGCGGTGTCTTACTTCTGGGGGCTTCGGGCATGCGGGCGACCCCAGTCCGGTCCGGCGGAACTCGCGGCCCGGGCGGCGGTTCAAGAAGTGCGGGTTTCGTTGGTCGAGGCCCGCGCCTTCCGGTGGATGTCAGGAGGTTCGTGATGACCCAGGATTCGCACGGCTCCGGCGGTTCCGTCGCGTCTGCTTCTCCAAAGCGCCGCGTGTCGCGCGGGGGGCGCGCCGCGATCGCGGTCGCGGCCCTCGTCGGGGTGAGCGGCCTGGCGATCGCGCTGGCGGCGGGCCCGAACAGCGGGTCCAGGCCGCCCGCCGCGGGCGGCAAGTCGGCGGCGACGCTCGACGTCTTCGAGGCGCAGCGGATGAGTTTCGACATCACCACGACCGCGCTGGGGGAGATGAAGGCGAAGAACCAGGTCGAACTGCGCAACGAACTCGACAGCGAGTCAACGATCGTCGAGATCGTGCCCGAGGGCAAGACCGCCAAGAAGGGCGAGGTGCTCGTCAAGCTCAACGCCGAGACGATCCAGCAGCGCCTCGACGAGGAAACACTGCAGCTCGAGACCGCGCGGGCCCAGTTGGTCGAGGCCGAGCAGGGGTACGCGATCCAGGTGAGCGAGAACGACTCGGCCTTGCGTGCGGCGCAGCTCAAGCTGCAGCTCGCCGAGCTCGACCTGCAGAAATGGCGCCAGGGCGAGGTGGAGAGCAAGCGTCAGGAACTCGACCACGAGCTCGACCGCACGACCAAGGACGAGGTCCGCCTGCGCGAGAAACTCGAGAAGAGCCGTGAGCTGCAGAGCAAGGGGTATTACAGCCTCGACCAGCTCAAGCAGGACGAACTCGCGTGGGAGCAGGCCAAGGCGGCCCTCGCCAAGGCCGACCTGGCCAAGCGCGTCTACTGGGAGTTCGAGCACCCCAAGGACGAGAAAACGAAGATGTCCGCCGTCGACGAGGCCCGGGCCGAGCTCGACCGCACCGTCCACCAGAACGAGAGCAAGCTCGCCAGCAAGGAGGCGGACAAGCGCAACCGCCAGCAGTCGCTGACCATCCGCGAGCAGAGCGTCGCGAAGTACAAGCGCCAGGTCGAGCACGCCACGATCGTCGCGCCGCAGGACGGGCTCGTGGTCTATTCCACGAGCGTGGACAACATGCGCTGGGGAGGCGACGACGGCCCGCTGCAGATCGGCAGCAAGGTCTGGCCCAACCAGACGCTCATCGTCCTCCCGGACACGAGCGAGATGATCGCGAGCGTGCGCGTGCACGAGAGCCTCGCCAGCCGCATCCGCCCCGGCCAGCGCGCCACGATCAAGGTCGACGCCGTCGGCGACCGGCGCTTCTCGGGCAAGGTCGAGGGCGTCGGCGTGCTCGCCGAGCAGACCAATCGCTGGATGGACCCCAACCTGCGCGAGTACTCCGTGCGCATCCTGCTCGAGCCGGGGCAGGACTCCGAGGGGACTTCCAAACTCCGCCCGAGCATGCGCTGCGAGGCCGAGCTGTTCCTCGGACGCGTCGACGACGCGATCGCCGTGCCCATCCAGGCCGTCTTCAACGAGGGCATGCTGCGCTTCGTCTATGTCAGCGACGGCTCATCGCGGTACGTGCGCCGACCGGTGAAGATCGGCCAGCGCTCGGACCAGTACGGCCAGGTCCTCGCCGGCCTCAAGCAGGGCGAACGCGTCCTGCTCCGCAAGCCCGATGCCGGCGAAGTGCTGAACCAACCCTGGAACTCCGAAGAACTCGCGGCGGTCGGGCTCGCGCTCGACGAAAACGGGCAGATCGTTCCCGCCGGCGGACGCGCCGGGCCCGGCGGCAAGCCACCGGGCGGGAATGTCGCGGGCGCCCCAGCGGGCGACAAGCCACGTCCCGCGCCCGCACCTCCGGACGCCGGCAACAGCACGGAATCCCCCGAGGGTGACGCCGCGGCCGGCGCTGCGCCCGCGGGCGAGGTTCCCGCGGCCCAGGCCGACGCGCCGGCGCCCGCCGAGGCGCCCAAGCCCGCGGCCGCCGCGCCGGAGCCGGTCACGGTTACCAAGTCGGACCACTGAGCGCGCAGCGCCCGCAGCGATCGCGCGGCGCTCGCGCCACGTCGACCCTTCATCGCGGCCAAGAGCCGTCGGGGTCACAACGTCCGAGAATGAACGCCGTCGTCAAGGCGCCCGGGTAAACGCCCGATGGTGCTCACGCTGTCCCGACGCTCTGATTCCGCGCGCTCCGGCCCGGCCGACGGAGTTCCCAGCCCATGCAACCGTCCAACCCGCTCAACAACCCCTCGTCCACTCCGCGCACCGGCGGTCCCGGCGCGGGGAGCGGAAGCGGCGGGAGTGGGGCCGGACGCTCGGTTGTCCGCATCCTCGTGGTCGACGACTCGGCCTTCATGCGCAAAGCGCTCGTGCAGTTGATCGAGTCCGACTCTTCGCTCAAGGTCATCGACACCGCGTGCAACGGCGAAGAGGCGGTGGAGAAAGTCCGGCGGCTCGAGCCCGACGTCGTGACGCTCGACATCGAGATGCCGGTGCTCAACGGCCACGAAGCGCTCAAGCGCATCCGTCGCGAGTGCCGCACGCTCAAGAACGGGCTGCCCGCCGTGCTGGTCTGCTCGAGCCTGACGACCGAAGGATCGCGCGATGCGCTGCAGGCGCTGCGCGAGGGCGCGGCCGACGTCATCGCGAAGGAGTCATCGAACTACAGCGCCAACATGGGCGCGATGCGCGACGACCTGCTCGAGAAGATCAAGGCCATCGCCCAGTCGCGCTCGCGCGTCCGCCAGCTCCTGGGCACGCGCCCGGAACTGCCCCCGTACGACAGCCAGGCGCTCTCCCTCGGCGGCGCGCGGATCGGTCTGGTCGCGATCGGTTCCAGCACCGGCGGGCCGCCCGTGCTCGAAACGATCCTCAAGGCGCTCCCCGCCAACCTGCCCTGCCCCGTCGTCGTCGCGCAGCACATGCCCGCCGTCTTCACCAAGACCCTCGCCGAACGACTCGACCAGACCTGCCAGGTCCGCGTCGAGCACGGGGAGCCCGGCACCAGGCTCAAGCCCGGCGTGGTCTGCATCATCCCCGGCGGAACGCACGGCCACCTCGCCGGCACGCCCGGCAACGTCCACCTCGAACTCAGCGACGAACCCAAGAGCGAGCCCTACCGCCCCAGCACGAACGTGCTCTTTTCCACCGCCGCGGCGATCTTCGGGCGTTCGTGCCTGGGCGTCGTGCTCACCGGCATGGGCGAGGACGGCAAGCAGGGCGGCATGCGCCTGATCCAGGCCGGCGCCAAGATCCTGGCGCAGGACCCCAACTCGAGCGTCGTGTACGGCATGCCCAAGGCCGCGGCCGCCATCGGCGCGGTCGTCATGCGCCCCGATCACATCGCCCAGACGCTCCAGTCGCTCGCGACCTTCGCGACGCGCACCTCGACCCGCGCGGCCTGAAGCGCCCGTCGCCCGGGCACGCCCGCATCAGGGCTTGCCGAGCAATCGCGCCAGCAGGAACGCCAGTTCCAGCGACTGCTCGTAGTTCAGGCGCGGGTCGCACGCCGACGCGTAGTTGCGTTCGAGGTCGGTCTCGCTCACGCCCGTGCCGCCCTTGCCGCCGACGCACTCGGTCACGTCCTCGCCCGTGAGTTCCAGGTGCACGCCGCCGAGCGTCGTGCCGCACGCGCGGTGGATCTCCACGCACTGCGCCAGTTCGCCCATGATGTGGTCGAACGAGCGTGTCTTCACGCCGCGCGACGTCGTGATCGCGTTCCCGTGCATCGGGTCGCAGACCCACAGGACCGGCCCGGCGTCGGGCGTGTTCTTGACGGCCTCGACCAGCGGCGGCAGGGCCCGCGCCACCTCGTGCACGCCCATGCGGTGAATAAGCACCACCCGCCCCGGCTCGCGCTGCGGGTTGAGCACGCGCAGCAGGCCCAGCAGTTCGCCCCGCGTCGTGCGCGCACCGATCTTCACGCCGATCGGGTTGCGGATGCCGCGGAAGTACTCCACGTGCGCGCCGTCGAGCCCACGCGTCCGCTCCCCCAGCCACGGCAGGTGCGTCGTCAGGTTGTAGTAGCCCTTGCGCCGCGGCACGGTGCGCGTCTGCGCCGACTCGTACAACAGGTTGAGGCCCTCGTGGCTCGTAAAGAACTCCATCCGCGAGAGTTCCTCGATCGAGCGGTCCCCCACCGCTTCCATGAACCGCAGGCCCTCGGCGATGCGCTGCGTCAGTTCCGCGTACTGCGCCCGCAGGTCGTCGGGCAGGCCCGCGTGCTTGAGCAGGCCCAGGTCCCAGTACTCCGGGTGGTGCAGGTCGGCGAAGCCCGCGTCCATGAGCGCACGGATGAAGTTGAGCGTCACCGCCGCGTGCTTGTAGCCGTCGACCATCCGCATCGGGTCGGGCCGTCGCGCAGCCTCGTCGAACGCGCTGCCGTTCACCAGGTCGCCGAAGTACGACGGGAGCGTCTTCGATGCGCCGCCCTCGGCGCTCCGCGTCTCGGTCGTGCTCGAACGCGGCTTGGCGTACTGCCCCGCCAGGCGTCCCACGCGGATCACGGGCTTGCGCGCGCCATAGACCAGCACGAGCGACATCTGCAGCAGGATCTTGAGTTTGGCCGTGATCGAGTCGGGCCGGCAGTCGCTCATCTGCTCGGCGCAGTCGCCGCCCTGCAGCAGGAACCGCCTGCCCTGCTGCGCATCGGCGATCTGCGACTTCAAGCGCTCGATCTCGAAACTCGTGACCAGCGGCGGGAGGGCGCTGAGCGCCTGCACCGCGCTCTCCACGCCCTCGCGATCGGCGTACACCACCTGCTGGGCCGCGAGGCGGGCCTTCCACGACAGGGGTGACCAATCTGGGGGAGAGTCGTAGGGCATTCACGCGGCGGGCAAGGGCACGCCGCACGATGCTATCGGCGACACGCGCCCGCTTCTTGGCCGCGCCAAGACCGGTCCGGCGCTGCGCACACACCCGCGGCCCTGCGCGCCGGTGCGGCGTCGGGCCCGCGCGATTCACCCGTTTGGGTGCATGGACCACGCCGCACGCGCTCGCTTCCTTCGTAACTTCACTGTGGATAAGTCGTGGGGCGGACGTTGAGCGTTCTCCGAAACTTGTGCGGAAACAGGGAGATCGCCGAAGATGCGGTTATGCCCGGGGCGTCGCGGGCCGATCGGTAGGCGTGAGCACCCATGCCTGGTGTGCTCACAGCCTTCCGGGTCGGTCGCGGGCGGGCCCGGGTCGCGGCGTGTGCCGCGGGCGTTCGTTGTGATTCCTGCCCGCAGAACGATTGCAAGGAAGCACGAACGATGAAGACCTCTCGCAACCGCACGCGTCGCACGACGAAGAACTCGGCCCGTCGCACGTGGGCCAAGAACCGTCGCCGCACGACCAAGGCCCGCAAGACGACCGCCCGCAAGACCCGCGCCTGGGGCATGCGCAAGACGACCACGGCGAAGAAGAACTGGCGCAAGACGACGGCCAAGAACCGCCGGCGCACGACCAAGGCCCGCAAGACGACGACGCGCAAGAACAAGACGCGCAAGTCGATGACCCGCAAGAACCGTCGCACGAGCACGACCTTCTCGTTCGCGACCTACACGCCGATGCGTTCGTGGCGCACGACCTCGCGCCGCAAGGCCGCCTAACGGCGACCCGATATTTGTTCAATCTCGCTCCTTCAGCGGGGGCAGAGAGAGACCACAACGACGAGCCGGTGCGGGAACGCAGAGCCCGCACCGGCTTTGTTCGTTTTGGACGTTCAATCATGCACCGCAGTTGCCGAAGGCGGGGAACCAGTCGTCGAGGAAGTTGAACAGATCCGCGACTTCAACGGTGAGATTCCCGTCGTAGTCAGCACTTGGGGAGCCGGGGGTGCCGCTCGGGAACTGCGCGAACCAGGCATCCAGGAAGCCGAACAGGTCCGCCACGTCAACATCCGTGTCGTTGTCAAAATCGGCATCGCAACCTCCGCACACGGGCGGCGGGTCCTGGAAATCATCGATCACGCCATTGAGATCGCAATCTCGTCCGACCCGAACTAGATATCCCGTTTCCCCGCCAGAGCAGAACGGAATGTCGGGCCAGATTACACCACGTGAAGAGTCATCCAGCATGGGTGCAGCGGCCACACCTGCGGACATGAGCAAGTAGGGGTCAGCATAAATCCGGTATGTACCGGGTTTGGGCATTATTGCCGGATTGTCTGCGTACAGGCCGATCGTGCGGTCTTTGTCAAGCAACACCGCATTGAATACGCCGGGAGTTGCGATCCAGCCGCAGGTCGTCGAGCCGGGTGCTTGCATTTCGACTGTCAGGGCGTCGGCGATATCGATGTCGCCGTACGTTTCAACCGGTCCGTAGAAGCGGATCTTGATCGGGAAGTTGTCCGGTGGCCCGTTGTCGACAAAGGCACTCTCAGGGATCGCGTGTTCGGGATCATCGAAGTTATTCACCGGCACGCACGCTGCCTCGTGCACGTGGTACGGCCCAACGCCGATGGCCCCGTCGCCGAACGCCGACGGCACTTCGTTGTAGTACGGACCTTCGAGCGGCTGCGACTCGTCCGGCCCGAAGACTATCGGTGTCGCAACGCCGTCGTCGCCGACGATCACCACGCCGTCCCACGAGTCCTCCGGCGGGTCAACGAGGTTCCCGGCATTGAGGATGATCTGTCCCGCGAGACCGTTTGCCTCGCGGATGCGTACCGCCGCGGGTTGAGCGCAGGCGTTGGTGCAACTTGAATCGTCGCCGGGAGAGCGGGGCGACTCCTCGCAGCCGCCGCTCGATCTTGGATACTCGCATTCGCCGCTGACCCAGCTGTATCCGCAATCGCAGTCGCCGTACGTCAGGAGCGAACCATCGATCTGAATGATCTCGCTGCTCTGGAGCGTCGGTACGCGCAACTCACCAAGCACGTCCCCGGTGAACTCGGCGAGCGGGCAGTCCTGGAACCACACGTCCGCGTACGGTCCCACGTTGCCGATCCACAACTCACCGACCGAGGCGTAGTCGTTGGTTGGGTCGTTCGCCAACTCGCCGCTCTCGAACTCCAAGTTGCCCGACCAGATCGCTCCCTCACGGAAGTCGTCCACAAGAACGGAGTCGATCACATCCGCTTCGATCCGCGGCGGATATTCCTTTCTGGCCTGTCCCGAGTACGCCGTTGAGATGGTACCGATGGACGCGGTGCCGATGTGGTGCGCACGGATCACGCAGTCGGGCGCACCACCGTGAAAATCGGCCCCTTGTCCTCCGCCTGATCCCGGCGTCAGCCAATCGTCGGCCGTGAACTCGTCGAGAGGACCGGACGCATCCGGACTCAGAGGACTGACCGCGATGCCCGCCATGCCGCGAGGGACGTCGGCCAGTTCCGGATCACTGGTGACGAGGCGGCCGATCGTGATCTCGGGGATCTCGCCCTCCTCTTCGTCGGTGGCGACCACGACACCCTCCAGTGAGAGCCCGATCTCGATCGGCTCGGTGAAGGTTGAGGCGATGATGCACGCGCGGTCCACGGAGCGGTCGATCACAACCGGCGCGTCCAAGACGCCCCGCACGAGAATGCCGCTGGAACCAAAGACGTTGACTCCCGTGAGGTTGGTCGCGGTAATGGAGCCCTCAAAGTCGCCATCGGTTTGGACGTAGCTCAGCTTCGCAAGCTGTAAAACACCGTCGCCCGACATCAAGATTGGGTCTAGGTTGGTCACGATGTCTGCGTAGATGTTCTCGGCCGCGGGGCCGGAGTTGAACCCGGAGCCGTCGAGTTCCACGCAACGAATTTCGGTGATGCCGGTTCCGGCGCGGATCTGGACCTTGTCGAGAGCCGTGCCGATCGGGCCGTTGCAAAGGATGCTGCCGATCACGCCGCGCTCGGCCTTGATGTCGCCGCGGATACCGACAACTGCTCCCCCTGTGAGGACAGGGTTGATGCCGACGATCACCTTGCCGATGCTGTTGCGAACATCGGCGCCCTCTGCCCGATCGCCAGTGGCCTCGATGTTGCCTTGGATGCTCTGGCCGGCCCAGACATTTGCGACCGCGTATTGCAAGAACCCGACGCCCGAAGCGAACTTGTCAGCGTTCATCTCGGCAACGAGATCCGCGTAGATGTTGCCGCCGGAGACGATATTGCCGCTGCCGTCGAGAATGCCGGACGTCTGGACGCGGTAGATCTGGGCGGCATGGACCTTGTCGCGCGGACTGGTGTGCGTCGGGTCAGCGATGTCGCCGGTCACGGCGATGGCGACGCGCACGATCTGCGGCAGCGTGCCGTTGATGTTGAGCGAGCGGAAGTGCTTGGCGCCAGGAAATGAAATAGGAACATTAGGGTTCGTCGCAAAATCCTCGACTCCATTGACTCCCGCAATCAACGGCGGCGCCACGAGCACACGAATCTGCGAGGGCAGCGCGGAGTCGGCGTCGATCGTCACGTCTCCGACGGTATCCGTCGGCGTGCCGCCGTTGAGCGCGTTCGTGTCGTAGATGCGGACGAAGCTGTAGCTGTACCACGGGTTGACAACCGAACGGGCCTTCTCGGCGAGGTCCTGCGTCGAGATGTTGATCGGGTCGCCGGAGGCGAACGGGCTGCCGGTGATCGGCTGTTCGACGCCGTTGATGTCACGGACGGTCACGACGATGTCGGCCAGACACGACGATGCGCTCACTGCCGCGGCCGCCAGCCCCCCGATGCAATGCCACCTCTTTCTCACGGGTCTCCGCCCTTCTGCGCCTCGGCGCAAACACGAACATGGCGCCGGTCAGCACGAATGCCGATGGGGGACTCGGCAATGCGGACGCGATTCGGAACCCCAAGTCGTAAAAGTCAGTCGTGGGAACTTCTGCCCCTCCGAGTGAAAAAACTGCATCACCAACAACATCTCCGGCGGGACTATTCCAGGAGCTTCCTTCGTACATCCTCCATCTGGTGCTCTGTCCGCCGAATAGAATGCCCTCGGTCCACTCCGCCGTTGCACCGGCAACATCCAAGAGTCCCCAAGGCGATTGCGTATCGGGATATGCGCCGAGGGGAATGCCAAATGGGTTGGGGGACAGGAACCCGAAGTTCGCATCGCCGACGCCCGGGGGACCGGGAATCAGTTGCGTATCGGAGCCGTCGCTGTAAAGCCACCAGCCGCCTGCGCCGTTGTTCTTGCTCGGATCAAAGTGCGCGGCCTTGAGCCACTCGTCCCACGTCGGGATCCAGTACTGCGCGCCGGGATTGTGCGTGAACTGGTCCGTGAACTGCAAACCGCCGCCGAACGTGCTCACGTCGTACGCGCCGTTCAGGAATGCAGTGCGGTCGAGACTCTTGCCGTTGCACAGCCAGTTGCAGTAGATCGCCGCAGTGCGCCACGAGATATTGCCCACCGGCAGCATCTCGTTCCCGGCGGGGACCTGCCAGCGCAAACCGCCGTTCTGCGCGGAAGCGTTCGTCGCCCCCCAGTGCGTCTGCGTCGCGGGCACGAGCCACGGGATCCACTCCGCCTGGGGCCGATCGAAGGCCGCGTTGTAGAACTCCACCCACTGCGCCGTCGTCACCTCGAACCTGCCGATCCTGTATTCGTAGTTGACACTCCCGCGGCCGATGGCCATGTCTCCCGGCGTGTGCGGGTTGGTCCCCGGCCACGCCGGGTTCCCTGCGCCGCCGTACGTCGCGCCGATGGTCACGAAGTCGATGCCGGAGAGGGGGTCGATGGCGGCGTCGGCGCTTGTCGCAACCGCCGCGCCCGCAAGAAGCGCGACCGCTCCAGCCGCCGCTACGCGGCGGCTAGAACGAACAACACGCACGAATACAACGTCGGCAAAGACGGAACGCATCGAGGCTCCCAGGCCCTCACAGGCCCTCACAAGGACCCTCTCGCTCCGTCCTCAACCTCTCCAACATAACACAAACGCCCCCAAACACAAGATGCGGCGTGTCTGTTTCCGTGTGCCGCTTGCCTGTCCTTGAACGAAACAGCCGCGGGCTGTGAACCCGCGGCCGCGTGGTGAATCCGAGTTGTCGCCTCCCCAACCCCAACCTCCGCGCGGCGCCTCCCCACCGTCCGCACGCGCGGCCGGCGCTCCCTGCTCAGGCGAGCATCGCCGAGACCTGGTCGAGGTGCTCGGGGAGTTTCGAGCGGATCGAGTCGATCTGCTCGCGCGTGAGTTTGAGATCGTCGAGCAGGTCCGAGGGGATCTCGGTGCTCATCTGGTCGAGCCGGAAGTTGCCGGGCAGTTCGCCCGCGAGCCGGTCGGCGACCGCGATGATCGAGACGATCGTGCGCGACTCCTCCGGCAGTTCGAACGGGCGGTGGTGGAAGCCGCAGACGTTCACGAACGTGCGCGGGAACTTCCACTTCTCGCAGAGGCCGAAGCCGAAGTCCTGGTGGTTGGCGCCGAAGACCTCGTTTTCGATCTCGAGCATGTCGGCCTGCGGCGCGCCGTCGTCGTTGACGTTCAGGCGCCCGATGACCTCGATGAGGCGGTGGCGGTCGTACTGGATCTCGACGATCACGCCCAGGTCGTGGATGAGGCCGGCGAGGAAGCACTCGTCGGTCAGGCCGAGTTTGATTTGGTCGGCGATGAGTTTCGACGCCGTCGCCGTCGCGATCGAGTGCGTCCACAGGTCCTTGGCGGAGAAGTTCGGCGTGAGCGAGCCGCCGCGAAAGAGTTTCGCGAGGCTCGCGGCGATGGCGATGTTCTTGACCGCGTTGAGCCCGAGCAGGACGATGGCGCGGTTGATGGAGCCGATCTGTCCCGGCAGGCCGTAGAACGCGGAGTTCACGACCTTGAGGATGCGCGAGCAGAGCGCCGGGTCATTGGCGATGACCTTGTGCAGGTCCTGCGCCGTCGAGGTCGGGCTCTCGACCAACTGGATGATCTTGAGCGTGATCTCGGGGAGGGTCGCGATGTGCGAGATCTCGCGCACCGCGGCCGCGACGGCCTGTTCCTTGGTCAACGGTTGAACGTTCGACATACGGCCTCCGGAAAGCCCACGCCTGTGGGTTCAATCCGGTTGGCTATCGACCGCTCGACTCACCGACTTTCCCGCCCCCGCGAGTTCTTGTCCCCCGTTCTTGGTCGTGCGCTGGATCGCGGCCAAGCCCGCGCACTTATCGGGCGCAGGCTTCACCCGACCGGGCGGAACAACCCCGCACCCGACCCCCGCACGCACCCTGCCGCCGGGCAAGCGCTCAGGCGATGACGCGGAGCGTCATGGGATAACGAAAGAACTCGCCGCGGCTCGCGGCGGCGCACGCCATGATCCCGCCGATCAACTGCAACAGCCACACCACCGGCAAGAGCGCCAGCCCGATGAGCACTGTGCACAGAACCCAGGCGACCAGCCAGTAGATGAGCATCGAAATCTGGAAGTTGAGCGTTTCCTTGCCGTGGTCGTCGAGGAACGCCGAGTCGTTGTTGCGCACCTTCCAAAGCACCAGCGAGACTATCGCCGTAAGCCCGATGAACCCGGCCCCCAGGAGCGCAATGACCATTGGCGCCAGGTGCAGGATCGTCGCGAACGTCCGCTGATCGCTCGGGCAGTCCGGGCACGCCAGGCGGCCGCTGGGATGAACGGTGTACTGCTGCGCCACGGTCGCCTCGGAACGGAGAACAACGGGTAAGTCGGCCCGACACACTCCGGGCCGATGCACTGTCCCTGCCGGAGCAATCCTTGGTCGAACGTTCGCAGAGGTTTCAGGACGCGTCGAACAACGGTGGCTCAATCTGGCCACGTTCCAGGCCTGAACTTGGAACCCGACTCATGCGCCGATGGGCTCTGGCGAAGCCCCACCAGGGTCGTATCCCAATCACAAACCAAACATTTTGTGGTAGAGGCTGAGTCACTGCGCCAAAGGCGGTACCATGAACCAACGATCCATGGTGTCCAACTCGCGATCCAACCCTGGAAAGCCCGCCAAGGCCAAGACGCAACCTGCTGTTGCATCGGGTGTTGCGCGCCTGGACCCTTCCACTTCGGCGCCCGGTTCTGATCCCCAACCCCACCCGGATCCTGATCCCGGTCTGGTGGGACTGGAGTTGGAAGTTCTGGATGATCGGTGCCTGCTTTCGGCGCAAGCACTGCGTTGGCTCACCGAGCACGCCCGGCGAGGCTGCGCCATGCTGCTCGCCGGACACCCGGCCGCGGTGGGACACGAGGTCCGCGTGCGCCTGGTGCGCGACGACCAGATGGCCGCGGCCCACGCTCGCCACCTGGGCATGGATTCCACGACGGATGTGCTGACGTTCGACCTGCGCGACGGCGACAATGACGCCCGGGCCGATCGGCCCCTCGACACCGACATCCTCGTCTGTGTGGACGAGGCCCGCCGCCAGGCCGAGCGGCGCAACGTTCCGGTCGAGCGCGAAGCGCTGCTCTACGTGCTGCACGGCGTGCTGCACTGCCTGGGCGAAGACGACCACGACGACGACGCGTACCGGCGCATGCACGAGCGCGAAGACCAGGTGCTGAGCGCTCTGGGCGTGGGCGAGACCTTTGCGCTCCCCGAACAGTCGCGGCCCGAGCCGTCGCACTCCCGGTCGGCTCTTCCTGAACACCGGGGGGGCGCATGCTGACCTGGGCCGGACTGCTCGCGATCGCGTGCCTGCTGATCAGCGGACTGCTGAGCGTGCTGCACCTGGCGCTCCTGGACCTGTCGCGCAAACGCCTCGAAGAACTGGCGGCGCGGCGCGGGTCAAAGGGACAGCAGCGGCGCATCATGAGGATCCTTGCGGACGTGCCCGGGCACGCGCGGTGCGCCGCGATGGTGCGCGTCGTCTTCAACCTCGTCGCGGTCGTCGCGCTGGTGTGGTGGTTCGCCTCGGCGGAGCAGGCGCTGCTCAACCGCGCCGCGATCAGCGGCGGCGAGCCGGGCCAGGCGCCGCTGGTCGTCGAGCCGCGGCACGCCCTGTGGGGCATCGTCGCCGGCGCGGTGGCGATGTGGATCGTCTCGGTGCTGGTCCCGCAGGCGTGGGCGCGCCACGCCGGCGAGGCCGCGGTCCTGCGGATGAGCGGGCTGGCGCGCTTCGTCTACCTGGCGATGCGCCCCCTGGCGCCCGCCGAGCGTGCGATCGACGCCGCGGTGCGGCTGCTCACCGGCACGCACAAGAACGACCAGGGCGCGGAACTCGAGGCCGACCTGCTCAGCGCCGTGACCGAGGGGGAGCGCGGCGGGCAGATCGACGAGGACCAGGCGGCGATGATCGAAGCTGTCATCGGCCTGCGCCAGACCTCGGTCGGCCAGATCATGACGCCCCGGCGTGAAGTCGAGGCGCTCGAGATGACCAACAACCTCGGCGCGATCACCGCGTTCGTGCGCAAGGCGCGCCACTCGCGCATCCCTGTCTACCGCGCCGGCGGCACGCTCGACGACGTCGTCGGGTTCTTCTACGTCAAGGACCTGCTCAAGTGGCTCGCGGGCGACACCGGGGGCGGCTCGGCGCGGGGCTTCGACCTCAAGGCCATCCTGCGCCCAGCCCTCTTCGTACCCGAGACCAAGACCGTCCGCGAACTGGCGCAGGAGTTTGTCGACAAGCGCGTCCACGTCGCGATGGTCGCCGACGAGTACGGCGGGGCCGCCGGCGTCGTCTCGCTCGAGGACGTGATCGAAGAGGTCTTCGGCGAGATCCAGGACGAGTACGAGAAGGCCGAGGACGAACCGCCCCGCATCGAAGTCAAAGAGTCGCAGTGGCTCGCCGACATCGACGCCCGGGCGGCGATCGTCGACGTGAACGAGGCGATCGAAGGGTTGGGCGTCTCCGTGCCGGAGGGCGACGACTACGACACGCTCGGCGGCTTCGTCACCACGCACCTGGGACGCATCCCCGAGATCAACGAGAGTTTCGAGGTGGGCGATGCGCTCGTGACCGTGCTCGAGGCGACGCCGATGCGCGTCGTCCGGGTACGCATCGCGGTGCGCCCCGAGGTGCGCGAGGCCCGCGAAAAGGAACGCCAGGAAGCGCTCGCCGAGCACCCCACCCAGCCCGACGCCGGGCAGCGCGAAGAACCCGCCCGCGGCGGGAAGTGATCCCCGCTCGTCACCAACGGGCACGCCGCCATCGGCCGATATCATGGGCCCATGACCAGCGCCGCTCCCAACGGGCCCACCCCGCCCTTCAGGCTCTACAACACCGCGACGCGCTCCGTCGAGCCCGTGCGCCCCGCCGATCCGAAGCGGATCACCTTCTATTCCTGCGGGCCGACGGTCTACGACGACGCGCACATCGGGAACTTCCGGTCCTTCCTCGCGGCCGACGTGCTGCGACGCTGGCTCGAGTCCCCCCTGTGCCGTCTTGAGAGCGAGGCGGGCGCCGGGGGCGCCGGGCGCACCGTGCTGCACGTGATGAACATCACCGACGTCGGGCACATGACCGACGACAGCGAGGGAGGCGAGAACGGCGAAGACCGCATGGCCGTCGCCGGGCGTCGCCTGGCCGAGGCCAAGAAGTCGGGCAAACTGCCCGCGGACGTGAGCATCGACCCGCGCGACCCGTACGCGATCGCGGCGTTCTACGCCGTGCGATTCCAGGAGGACGCGCGCCGGCTGGGCCTGAAGGTCGCGATCGAGGCGCAGAAGGACGAGAGCCTCATGCCGCGCGCCACCGCCAACATCGACGGCATGCGGAGCGTGATCGAGCACCTGCTCGCCCGCGGCTACGCCTACGCAGCGGGGCAGCCCGGGAAGCGTGCGATCTACTTCGACGTCCGCCGGTTCCCGAGTTACGGCGCCCTGAGCGGCAACACGCTCGACTCCCTCCGCGAGGGCGCCGGCGAGCGCATCGCCGCGGCCAACCAATCCGAGAAGCGCGACCCGGCCGACTTTCTGCTCTGGAAAGAGGACGCGGCCCACATCATGAAGTGGCCTTCCCCCGTGGTCCCGGGCGCCCCCGCCGAAGAGCAGCTCGGCCCGGGCTATCCCGGCTGGCACATCGAGTGCACCGTCATGAGCGCGCGGCGCCTGCTCGGCGACGCGGCGCTCGCGCGGCTCCTGGACCACCCCGGCACGAGCCCGAGCGTGATCGACGTCCACTCCGGCGGCGAGGACAACATCTTCCCCCACCACGAGTGCGAGGTCGCGCAGAGCGTTTGCGCGTTCTGCAACGACCGGGCCGCCGCCGAGGCCCGCGGCGGCTTCGCACGCCATTGGTTCCACGCGCGGCACCTCTTCGTCGAGGGCGAGAAGATGTCCAAGAGCAAGGGCAACTTCTTCACGGCGCGCCAGTTGTTCGAGCCGCCCCACGGCTTCGAGCCCGCCGCCGTCCGGCTCGAACTCGTCAAGACCCACTACCGCTCGAACGCGAACTTCACGATGCAGGGCCTGCGCGACTCGGCCCGCATCGTCGAGCGCTGGCGCCGGTTCGTCGAGACCCCGCCGACCGGCGACGGCCGGGCCACGCTCGCGCCCCGCGAGGCCGCCCGCGCATCGTTTGTCGAGTCCATGAGCGAAGACCTCAACGTCGCGGGCGCGATCGGCGCGCTCAACAAGTTCATCAACGACGTGCCGGCCCCGAGCGCCGCCGACATCGATCTCGTCCGCGCCTTCGACCGCGTGCTGGGCGTGCTGGAGCTCGATCGAGGTAGACCATCTTCGGTGTTCATAAGTCACGATGCCAAGAAAGACGAGATCATGGCCGCGATTCTAGATCTGTTTAAAGACAACCCTTCGCTCTCCGTTTCAGAATTGGCCGACAAACTTGTGGAGCGAGGCGCGGCGAAGCAGGCCAAGAATTTCGCGATATCCGACGCAATTCGCAACATACTCGCAAAGAGAGGGGTTGCGATCAAGGACGTCGCCGGCGGCAAGGTCGAAGTGCGCCGGTCCTGAGCCGCGGCTTCTCTTTCGAGTGCCAGGACAGGCGCACGGAGGCTCGGAGTTTTCCGGCTTCCACACTGAAGTCGCGCCGAACAGCGATGCGCTTGAACGCCACGGCGCGAGCGGCGCGGTTCACCCCAACCGCGTCAGCAGCGGCACGAGTTTCCGCGTCGGCAGGCCCATGATCGTGCCCGGGTCGCCTTGGTATTCGATCGGCCACCCCGCCTTCAGCCGCTCGGCGAGGTTGTACGCCCCGGCCTTGCCCTGCCACAGCCCGCTCGCGAGGTACTCGCGGATCTGTGCTTCGCCCAACGCGCCGACCCGCACGCGTGCGCGGTCGACGAGCAGAACTCGACGCGCCGGCGCCGTCTCTCCGCTCGAAGCGCCGACGTGCGCGCTCGCGGTCACCGGCCGCACCAGCGCCACGCCCGTCACCACTTCGTGCACGCCGTCGCTCAGAAGCCGGATGATCCGCTCGGCGTCCGCCTCGTCCCGCGGCGTTCCGATGAGCCGCGAGCCCTTCACCACCGCCGTGTCGGCCCCGAGCACCCAGGCCGCACGGGCGATTTCCTGCGCCGCGAACACGTTGCGGCGGATCGCCGCGTCGGCCTTCAGGTACGCCAGGCCGGCGGCGTAGTGCTCGGGCGGCGCGACTCCGGCCTGCAGCATGGTGTCGTCGATCCCGGGGTGGCGCGCGATGTACGGCACGCCGGCCGCGTCGAGCAGTTCGCGCCGGCGGGGTGATCGCGACGCCAGGAGCACGAGCGGGGCTGATGCCGATCCCGGCGTCATCGCGTCCTACTTCTTCTTCCGGACCTCGGCCGTCTTCTTGGCCGCCGGTTTCTTCGACGGCGCGGCCTTCTTGCCCGCAGCCTTCGACTTGGAGACGGCCTTGGCCTTCGACGCCGCCTTCGGCTTGGTCTTTCCTGCGCTCTTGGTTTTCGGCTTGGCTGTCGCCTTCACCCGACCCTTCTTCGCGCCGCCCGCGCTCGGCTTGGGCTTCTTGCCGACGGCCGACTTAACGCGAGAACTCACCGCCGCGGCTTTCGGCGCCGGCTTCTCGCCCCCACCCGTCACTCGCTCCGGCTTACTGCGCGGCTCGGCCTTGTCCGGACGCGCTCCGTCGTGCTCGCGCGAATCGGCCTCGGACTCCGAGTCGTCATCGCCACCCAACTCCAGCGGCGGCGCATCGCCCCCGAAGTCCTCGCCACGGCCGTCCTCTTCCAACTCCTCGTCCCCGTCGCCGCCCTTCTCGGCCTCGTCGAAGTTCTGCAGGGTCTCGCCCAGGTCGACGCCGAGTTCTTCGAAGGCCTGACGCGCGAGCGTCTCGTCGTCTCCGCTCCACTCTTCGAGCGCCCGGTCGCTCCCGCCGCGGGCCGCGCCGGGAACAAACTCGCCCTCGGGGACCAGTTCGTGGAGTTTCGTTGCGGTCTTGCGCCCCTTGATGATGAGGTTGATGGGCACCTCGGGGAAGGGCAGGTGCTTGCGCATCTGATTGAGCAGGAACTTCTGGTAGTTGTGGATGAACAGCTCGGGCCGGTTGACAACGAGCACGATCGTCGGCGGGTGCGTCCGCACCTGGGCCGCGAAGTAGACCTTGGCGAACGTGCCGAGTTTGCTGCTGGGACCGCGCGTCTCGAGGATGTGGCGCAGCAGCCGGTTGAGTTTGCCGGTGCCGACGCGCTGGCCCGCCTGCTCGTGCAGTTCCAGCGCCAGGCGCACCGTCGCCTGGATGTTCGTCACGTTCTTGGCCGAGACGAACGAGATCGGCGCGTTGGCCAGGGCCTTGACCTCCTCGCGCAGATACTCCTCGTACATCTGCGGCGTGATGGGCTTGCCCCGGTTCCGCCCGGCCGTGGCCGATTTCCCTTCCACCAGGTCCCACTTGTTCACGACCAGGATCGCCGGCTTGTGGCTCTTGCGGACCAGCTGCGCGAGTTGCTGGTCGACCTGGCTCGGCGGGAGTGTCGCGTCGATGAGCATGAGCACGACGTCGGCGCGCTCGATCGCCCTCGACGCACGGTCGAACGCCCACCACTCGATGCGGTCGGCGAAACTCTTCTTCTTCCGCAGGCCCGCGGTGTCGATCGCCGTGAAGACCTTGCCGTCCATCTCGAAACGCACGTCGACCGCGTCGCGCGTCGTGCCGGCGATCTCGGAGACGATGACGCGCTTCGCGCCCGCCAGCGCGTTCACCAGCGAACTCTTGCCCGCGTTGCGCTTGCCGATGATCGCGAGCTTCACGCCCGTGGTCGCCGGGTCGTCCTTGATCTGCCCCTTCACCACGCCCGGGATCCTCTCCAGCGTTTCGTACAGCCTGTCGATGAAGTCGCGCCGGAAGTAGTTGCTCTTGGCGCTCACGGGCAGCGGCTCACCGAAGCCCAGGGCCGCGGCCTCGTACGCGTGCGCTTCCCAGCGCGGGCCGTCGCACTTGTTCGCGACGATCAACACCCGCGGCGGTTCCGTGAACGCCCGTCCACTCTCGGCCTGCCCGGAGAGCGGCACCTCGTGCCCGCTCTCGCCCGCGGGCGCGCCGTCGGCGACCTCCCCGTCCGTGCCCGGTCCTCCCTTGCCGCGCTGGGGCTTCCGCCCCAGGACCCGCTCGCGCAGCAGGCGCGCGATCGTCTGATCGTGAGCCGTGATGCCCGCCTGCGCGTCGATGACGAACAGCACGATCTGGGCCGATTCAACGGCCAGCGCGATCTGCCGCTCGATGTCGTCGGTCAGCGACGCCAGGTCCGCCCCCACTTCGTCGTAGCGCCGTCCCTCGACCACGTACACGCCGTACCCGCCGGTGTCGGTGACCTCGACCGTGATGACGTCGGGAGAGTCGTCGCCCTGCCCGGGGGGAGGCAGGTCGGTGAGGATGCTCACGCGGTCGCGCGTCGTGCCGGGGGTGTCGTCAACGATCGACACCTTGTCGCGCGCCAGCATGTTGAGCAGGCTGGACTTGCCGACGATGGGGCGGCCGACGATAGCGATGCGGGGAACGGGCATGGCCCGCAACCGTAGGGGCGAGAACTCCGTTCCACCGGGCGCGCTCCGGGAATGCGTTCTCGGGCTTCCCTCGGGCCCGGGCCGCTCCGCGCTCGCCTCCCGCGACCGGATTCTGGGCCCCGAACGGGCGGCCGGTGTCGAAACCTGAGGCCTGTGCGACGGGGGCAATCCGTGCGCTCCTGCCAGCCTGGAACATGAACGCGGGCGATCGGAAATCTGGTCCTCACCGCCGCTCTTGCGGCGCCCAAGCCGGAATCGGGGCACGCCGACGATGGCTCACGAGGCCATGTCATCGGTGACCCGTCCATCTCCGCCCGGGCCGGAAATGCAGGCCGCGCTCCGCGCGCAGGTGGAAAAGAACATCGCCCGGATGAAGCGGATCGGCGCGATCAGGCCCAACGAACTGGTAACCCGCTACGAGCAGTTCCTGGACATGGCCGACGTCGCGAAGCGCCCCACCGGACCGGGGAACCTGCTCGACCTCTTCGGCTGACCCACCGCCAGCGGCCGTCGACCCGACCAGCACCCGCAACCGGTCGCCCCACGCCGCGGCAACCCGGACCTCCGACGCAGCGAACAATGGCCGATGCACATCGCCGGGACCCCCATCGGCCCCGCATCTCCGCCGTATGTCATCGCCGAGATCGGCGTCAACCACGACGGCTCGCGGGAGAAGGCGCTCGCGCTGGTTCGGGCCGCCAAGGAGGCCGGCGCAGACGCCGTGAAGTTCCAGTATTTCGAGGCCCGTCGCCTCATGTCCGGCGCTTCTTCCCTTGCAACCTACCAGGCCCAGGCCGGTGAACGCGATCCCGTCGAGATGCTCTCGCGACTCGATATGGGCATCGAGAACCTGGTCGCCTGCACGGCGCTCGCCCGGGAACTCGGCCTGCACTCGATCGTCACGGTCTTCAGCGTCGAACTGGTCCGCGCGGCCGAGACCGTCGGCTTCGATGCCTACAAGACCGCGTCGCCCGACATCATCCACCGGCCCCTGCTCCTGGCCCTCGAAGCCACCGGCAAGCCCCTTGTGCTCTCGACCGGCGCCGCCACCGCCGACGAAGTCCGCCGCGCACTGTCGTGGCTGAACGAAACCACCCGCGAGCGCACCGCGATCCTGCAGTGCGTCTCCAGTTACCCCACGCCGCTCGAGAAGAGCGCCATCGGCGCGATGCGCGCCCTCTCGCGCCTGCACGCCGGGCCGATCGGCTACAGCGACCACACGCCCGATGTCGAGACCGGCGCGATCGCCGTCGCCGCGGGCGCGTGCGTGCTCGAGAAGCACCTGACCCTCGACCGCGCGGCCCAGGGCCCGGACCACGCGGCCTCGCTCGAGCCCTCGATGCTGCGCCGGTACGTGGCGCTCGCCCACGCCGCCTGGGCCGGCACCCGCGCACCCGGCAGCGACGAGAAGCGGGTCAGCGACATCGAGATGGAAGTCCGGCGCTTGTCGCGCCAGTCGATCGTCGTGCGACGGAAGGAAGGCCTCCGCGCCGGCGACACCGTCGAGCCGTCCGACGTCACGATCAAGCGCCCCGGCACCGGGCTCGAACCGGCGCTGCTCAACGCGGTCGTCGGACGCCCCGTGCGGCGTGACGTCGCCTTCGACACGCCCCTCACCGAGGCCGACATCGACATCCTCCAACCGGCGATGATGAAGGCCGCGGCGCACCGCGCCGTGCGCCGAATCTGCTTCGTTACCGGCTCGCGCGCCGAGTTCGGCCTGCTCCGCCCGGTCATCGAGGCGGTCGCGGCACGCGACACGCTCTCCCGACAGGTCATCGTCGCGGGCTCGCATTTGCTCGGCGACAAACCGACCGCGGCCGAGGTCGAGAGCGCGTTCCGCGTCGACGCCCGGATCGCGATGCAATCGAGCCCCGACGCCGCCGGTCTGGGCGACACGCGCCAGCGCGACGCCGCGGGCGTGGGCGCGGGCATCGTCGGTTTCACACGGGCATTCCGGGACCTCGCTCCCGACGTCGTGGTGGTGCTGGGTGACCGGATCGAGGCCTTCGCCGCCGCCGCGGCCGGCGCGATCGGCGGACAACTCGTCGCACACATCCATGGCGGCGACCGCGCCGAGGGCATCGCCGACGAGTCGATGCGTCACGGCATCAGCAAACTCGCGCACATCCACTTGGCCGCCAGCGAGCGCTCCGCGGCACGGCTCATCGCGATGGGCGAGGACGATTGGCGCGTCTTCAACGTCGGCTCGCCCGCGATCGACGGCCTGAGCCGCGTCCAGCCGCTTTCCGACGCATCGCTCCTGAACGAACCTGGCCGGGCGATCTCGGCAGCGCACGCGGCGCAGGCCCTGCCGCGCTGCGTCGTCCTGCTGCACCCGTCCGGTTTCAGCCCAGAGCGCGAAGAGGCCATGGCCGCGCACTTGTTCGAGCGGGTCGAAGCGCTCGCCGCCGCGATGCGCCTGACGCCTGTTCTGGCCCTGCTTCCCAACCACGACGCCGGGCGCGAAGCGATCGCGCCGCTGCTCCGCCTGCGCGCCGCCGACGGCTGGCTTGTGCGCGAACACCTGCCCCGCGCCGTGTTCCTGTCGCTGCTCAAGCACTTGGCGATGAACGGCGGCGTGCTCATCGGCAACTCGTCCGCGGGCCTGATCGAGGCCGCGGCATTGGGCGTGCCGGTGGTCAACGTCGGCCCGCGCCAGAACGGGCGCGAGCGCGGCGGCAATATCGCCGACCTGGGCGAACACGAGATCGATCGCCTCGCCGATCGCGTGCGGGAAGTGCTCGCTCGCCCCATCGAACAGCGGTCGCGTCACCCCTACGGCGACGGCGACGCCGCGCCCCGCATCGTGAGTGTCCTGGAATCCATCGACGCCGACAACCCGCGCTGGCTCCGCAAGCGCAACGCGTACTGACCGCGTTCACCCGCCGCGCGATGATCGCTCAACGCGCCGACGCGCTCATATCTTCATCACGATCTTGATCCCCTCGCCGCTCTGCATGAGGCGGAAGCCCTCGGCGAAGTCCTCGAGCCGGATCTGGTGCGTCACGATCTCATCGAGTTCGAGGCGGCCCGAGAGGAGCATCTCCTCCATCTGGTACCACGTCTCGAACATGCGCCGCCCGTTGATCCCCAGCACCGTCGCGCCCTTGAAGATCACGTGATTCGAAAGGTCGAAACTGATCGGACGCGAAGGAATCCCCAGGAGCGCGGCGGTGCCGCCCATGCGCAGCGCCCGGAACCCGTCGTCGATCGCGTTGGGGTTGCCCGACATTTCGAGCAGCACGTCGGGCCCGTCGCCGCGGGTTTCCGCGCGGACCTTCTCGATCCACTTGGGATCGTTGGCCTTGTAGGCCTCGACCGCCCCGAGCTTGCGCGCGAGTTTCAGGCGCTTCTCGTCGACGTCGGTCACGAAGATGCGTGATGCGCCCGCGCACTTGGCCACCGTCACCGCCATGAGCCCGATGATCCCTACGCCCGTGATGAGCACCGTCTTGGCGCTCACGTTCGCGCTCATCACCGTGTGCACCGCGTTGCCCAGGGGGTCGAGCACCGCGGCGAGATGATCGGGGATCTTGGGGTGCACCGGCCAGATGTTCTCTTCCGGCACGCTCACGAACTCGGCGAAGACGCCGTCGCGGTCGACCCCGAGGATCTTCGTGTCGCGCGCGATGTGGGCGTTGCCCGTCCGCGCGTTGTAGTCGGTCCACGAGCAGATGTGCCCCTCGGCCGACACGCGCCGCCCGACCTTGACCTTGTCGCCCACGGCCGAGCCGACGCGCTCAACCACGCCGACGAACTCGTGTCCGGTCACGATGCCGACCGGGATGCGGTTCGCCGCCCAGTGGTCCCACTCCCAAATGTGCCGGTCCGTGCCGCAGATGCCCGCGTGCGTCACGCGCACGAGCACGTCGCGCGGCCCGATGGCCGGGATCGGCCTCTTGGGATCGAGCATGAGTCCCGGGCCCGCGTGGTGCTTGTACAGGGCGCGCATCGTGCCGGTCGCGCCGGCGGGGATCGCGTTCGACGACGGATTCGTGCTGTTCATGGTCTTCTCGGCGTGAGCGCCGACGCTGGGGGCCTGCCGGCCGTTGGGCTCGGCGGCGCGGGTGGAGGCGGTCATGGTGCCGGACTGTACGTCGGCGTGCCCGCATGGGGCGGAACAACTGATTCTGGTCGCTCGGCGGACCTGCGACGACGGGCCGCACGTCGTCGTTTGCACTCACGTTTCGCCGCCTCTTCAAAGGAGTTCTGTGGCTGTGCTTGCGCGAGCGAAAGCAGATACGGCAGTCCGACCAGAAAGACCAGAGGTGCCATCCAGACCGCCCATGCCGCCGAAGTGCCGGGCGGAAGGCGCAATGCCAAGGCGAGCATAAGTCCCGCACCAAACACACCCGGAAGCACGCCGATCCCTGCGGCTTGCCATCGCTTGAGCCGGTCTTCGGCCGCTACCGATCGAACATTGCGCCCCTGGTGATGGCGAAGGACGAAGTCCAACGGCACGGTCGGAAGCGTGTACCGAGTTCCGTCGTCGAGCACCATCCGACTGCTGTGCAACCGCCTCACCGAGCTCCATGGAATGAACTTCGGCGGCTCCTCCTCGAACTCGAGCCCGACTCCCTGCGCGTTAACCCGACACGATGCCAGACGTTGTCGACGCATCGACGGCTTCATGAACGCGACTCGGAATGATCGAATGAGAAGCGGTAGCAAGAGACAAATCACAAGTCCGAGAACGAAGAAACTCGCGGGCCCGTTGGAGCCGCGCTGCGACCAACTCATCGCCGAGAACAGCGCGATGAATCCGCAGTACAGGCTCATCTTCACCCGAGCAACTCGCCGCAGGCGCGCCCGGACATCGTCCGCTCCCGCGAGAATAGTAAAGTCATACTCGCCGCTCACGAGTACGCGCCGCCGCGCCCGCACAACCAACCGCCGCGCAAGCACGCCTTCGTATGCACCCAGCACGAAGGAACCGCCGAGAGCGTCGGGGACCGACACTTCAGGACGCGGATGATCGAACGCCTCCGCGACGGCCCAATCGCGGCGTGGCTCAACCACTACTGCATGCCACGGGATCAGTCTCGATTCGGACTCGGGCGCGCCACCCATATGCGCGGCGACTCGCAAGCCCGCGAGCGTCACCCGCCCTCGGCGGCCGGACTCAAGCCCCGGTTCCTTGGCTTTGGGCTCTCCGAACACGCCCATGTCCGCCCACTCCCAATGCGCCTTCAGTCCTTCAACTCAAAGCTCGCCCCGTCCATCGCGTCGAAACTCACGAAGTCTCCCACCCGGAAGTCCGACGCACGCTGGCGGTCGTCGGTCAGGCGGCAGTGCACCGGCACCGCGGCGTCCACGACGATCGTGTTCCGCGCCGCGTCGGTCGCCACCACCTTGCCCTGCACGCGCCGCGGACGCCCGAAGACCGGCTCGAGGTACTTGCCCCCCGAGTTCACAACGTCCACCCGGCGCGCGTCCAGCGCGATCACCCCGACCACGCGCTTGTGGAGCCTGTCGGCCAGGGCCCCCGGATCGTCGACGAGCAGATGGGTCTGGTACGAGGTGTTCGGGAACGACAGCACGGCGACACTGTGGATCCGGCCGCCGGCGTCCTTCGCCGCCGCGGCGTGGATGGAGCCCGGCGACAGCGACTCGATGCGCTCAAGCACGCCGCGGGCCAGGGTCGGATCGATCTTGCCGGTGGGGGCTGGGTGGATCATGGCCGCGGATCGTATGTGCGGATCGCCGCACCGGAAACCGGTCACATCCGCGGCACGACCATCCGACGCCCGACGTCGATCGCCTTGGAAAGGCCGCACAGCAGTTCCACCAGGCGAAGCGAGAACGCCATCGCGGTCCCCGGACCCTTCGAGGTTACGAGTTTGCCGTCCACGCACACGTCGGTGTCGACAGCCTTCACGTCCTGCGTGAAGCGGCGCTCCAGGCCCGGGAAGCACGTCGCGTGCTTGTTGGCGAGGATGCCCGTGGGCAAGAGCACCACGGCCGGCGAAGCGCAGATCGCGGCGACGATCCGGTCGTTCTTCCAGTGCCGCAGGATCGCGTCGTTGACCCACGCCGACTTGTGCATGTTCTCCGCCCCCTTCCCCCCACCGGGCAGGATCAGGCAGTCGAACAGGATCTCGCCCAGATCCTCGACGAGCATCTGTGCTCGCAGGGGCAGGTTGTGCACGCCCATCGGCTCGATCGTGCCCAGGCCTGCGACGGTCACGTCCACCCCCGCGCGCGAAAGCACATCCGCCGGCGTGATCGCCTCGATTTCCTCGGTCCCGTCCGCAATGACGACGAGCGCGGTCTTGGCCATGTGGCGGTCTCCCGTTCCCACGAAGCGGCCCGGCCCTGCCCCGATCGCCCCGCCGCCCCTTCCCGTTCGAACGACACCCGCTCCCTACGCGGCTGTCGCCTCAAGCCTGCCCCACCCCACGTGTCATCCTCCCACCGCCCTCCACCGATGCACCCAACGTTCTTGTTCCCCCGACCGGCACATCGGTTTCGGTCTCATCGCGTCGAACCGTCACTTTTCAGCATACTTCCCCCGATCCCCGCCGCCAAGGAGCCTCGCCCCCGCGGCGCGATGTTTCTCCATATCCTCTTGGCATGACGATTCCGGCCCGGCAAGCCCATCCCGTTTCGAGATCGAACTCCGCCGTCCGGCCCTGGGTGAGCCGGGGCGTCTCCATCGCCTGCACCGCCGCGCTCGCGGCCTGCGCATCGCACACGGGCGAGCGCTCCAGCGCCGAGCAGGCTTCCGACGGTCGCGAGGCCGCGATCGCGACCGCCCCGGCTCCCGCCGTGACCCGGACCGTCGAAGCCGGCGGCTACGCGGGCGAAGGGGGCTACTTCGACATCGCGCGCGACGTGCTCCGCGATGAGGGGTTCATCCTCGAACGCGTGGACGCCCAGTTCGGCGTCATCCTCACACGCCCCAAGACCACCGCCGGGCTCGCGACCCCCTGGCACACCGACCAATCCACCATCGAACAGGAAATCGACGACCTGGCCAACCGTCAGCAGCGGACCGTGCGCATCACGTTCGCCGCCGCCGGATCCGAACCTTCCGGCTCCACCCCGCCGGCGTCCGACGCACCGCCGACCGATCTGCGCGCGGCGCAGACCCCGATCGACATGAGCGTCCGCGTCATCGTCGAACGCCTGCAGCGCCCGGGGCGACGGATCAGTTCCGCGTCCGTCCGGCTCTCGACCTACTCGATCGACACCGACTTCAAGGACCGCGGTCTGGCGTACGGGTACGCCGTTCCCATCGAGGATGACCAGAATCTCGCGGCGCGACTCGCCGACGAAATCGCGGTGCGTCACGATCGCGCGGTGCGCTCGAAAGGCGCGGCCCTCGCCCCCCAGGCTCAGGATCAGCCGGCTCAGGCCCGGCCGGACGAGCCCGCCTCCCGATAACCGCACCCGGGACGTCGCGCATCTCGAACCGCGGCCCGCGTACACGAAAAACCGCGCGCGAACGCGGCGACCGCGCCGCGGAAGTCGCACGCCGTCTATCCTCCTCCGTCCAGGAGGGCTCTCACATGACACACCCCGAATCCGGCCGCGAATCCGCCGTGACCCCGACCTCGCGCACCCTCGCCGGGCGGGCGGCGTGCGGCGCACTCCTCGCGGCGATGCTGGTCGTCGGCCTCTTCTCCGGCGGGTGCGTCGGCTACGCCGTCTATCCGCCGATGGAGGGCATGAGCGGCTTCAAGAACCCCAACTCCGACCCGCTCCCCGCGCTCATGACCGAGAGCGTGCGCTGGGTGAGCACGCGCTACCCGCCCACCGCGGCCCAGGAGTGGACCGCGCCGCCGAGCATCACGCCCGGCGAGCCGCCCAAGTTTGTCGTCAACCTGCCCGCCGGCGTGAGCCGCGACATCTACCTCTCCGTCGCGAAGAAGATCGGGCCCGAGGCCCTGGCGATGGAGCCGGGCCTGGAGAACCTCCCGACGTACCACGTCTCGCGCATCTGGGTGCAGGGCGACGAGGCCAAGGTCGATGTCATCCGGCCCGTCCCCGCGCTGCCCGGGACCGGCGCCAGCGACGCCTCGCATCAAATCACGCAGGGCATCACCGTCCGCCTGCGCGGCGGCGTGCAGCCCTGGCACGTCACCAGCCACAACGTCTGGACCATCGGCGCCATGCCCGTCCCGGCGATCAACTACGTCCCCGAGAAATAACGCCGCGCCAAGGCGGGTCGGCGCGTGCGCTCCCGCCGGTTCATACCATGGACCGGCCATGCCCGATTCGAGCAACCACAGCCGCAAGCCCGCCGCCGACGCACGCGGATCGCGCCCGTCGCTCCTGGAAACCCTCGCCTCCTGGCGCGGGTTCACGGCCATCGTCGTCGGCGACTTCATGCTCGACCGGCTGACCTTCGGCAACGCCGATCGCCTCAGCCCCGAGGCGCCCGTCCCCGTCCTGCACGTGCAGAAGACCGAGCACCGCGCGGGCGGGGCCTCGAATGTCTGCCTCAACCTCGCCGCGATGCGGGCCAGAGTGCACGCCCTGGGCGTCATCGGCGATGACGAAGACGGGCGCACGCTCCGCGCGTGCCTGGCGAAGGACGCGGCGGTGGACGCGTCGGGACTGGTCGTCGACGCCTCGCGCCCGACGACACTCAAGCAGTCGCTCATCGGCCTGGCCCAGCACCGGCACGCACAGAAGATGTTCCGGCTCGACGTGGAATCGCGCGAGCCGATCTCGCCGGCCATCGAGCGCGCGATCTGGAGCCGCTTCGAGCAACTCCTCCCCGACGCCGATGTCGTGCTCATCGAGGACTACAACAAGGGCGTCTGCACGCCCGAGTTGTGCCAACGCATCATCCGCGCCTGCCGCGAGCGCTCCGAGAAGACCGGGCGGCGCATCGAATGCCTCATCGATCCCGCGGCGATCAAGGACTACGCCAAGTACGCCGGGGCGACGACGATCACGCCGAACCGCTCCGAGGCCGTGACCGCCGCGGGCGCGTCTCTGCCGCACGATTCCAAGCCCGAGTCCTACGAACCCGCGGCGCGCTCCTTGCAGCGCGCGCTCGGGCTCGACTCGGTCGTGATCAAACTCGACAAGCACGGCGCGCTGCTCCTGGAGCCGCGCGAAGGTTCCGGGGGGAAGGGGAGGGGCGGCGGCGGTGACGGGGCGTTCGAAGCCCGCCACGTCCCGACGATCGCACGCCAGGTCTACGACGTCACCGGCGCGGGCGACATGGTCCTGGCCGCCCTCGCCGCGGGACGCGCCAACGGCCTGGATTGGTTCGACAGCACCCGCCTGGCCAACGTCGCGGCCGGGCTCGAAGTCGAGGTCTTCGGCGTCGCGCCGATCCCCCTCGAGCAGATCCACCGCGAATGCCTGCGTCTCGAAGAGCCCGGTCACGCCCGGAAGGTCCGCACGCTCGACGAGGTGCTCGTCGAGGTCGCCGCGGCCAGGCACGCGGGGCGCACGATCATCTTCACCAACGGCTGCTTCGACATCCTGCACGCGGGGCACCTGTCGCTGCTCCGCCGCGCCGCCGAACTCGGCCCCCGCCCGTTCCTGGTCGTGGCGATCAACACCGACGCCTCGGTCAAGCGCCTCAAGGGCCACAAGGACCCCTCGCGCCCGATCAACAACGAACTCGACCGCGCCGAACTCCTCGGCGGCATCGAGTGCGTCTCGGCCGTCATCCACTTCGACGACGACACGCCCGAGCGCGTCATCCGCGCCATCCGCCCCGACGTGCTCGTCAAGGGCGACGAGTACTCGATCGATCAGGTGCCCGGCGCGAAGTTCGTGCAGGAGACCGGCGGGCGCGTCGAACTGCTCCCGATGATCACCGGCAAGAGCACCACCGGAATCGTCGAGAAGATGCGCCGGGTCGAGTCGCGGTAATCACGCGATGCACCGCGCGCGATGCGGACATGCAGCCCGAGCGTGAGCGAGGGCGCGCGCGTGATGTGCACGGGCACCAGGTCGGACCCGTTCTCAAGCGGTTCATGCTTCGTCCTGCCCCTCCAACACATAGCGGACTTTCTCCGCGAGGTTCTCATCTCGGAACAGGTAGATTGTGCTCCCGTGCCGCGACCAGACCCGGCGCTCGCGACTGATCAGCCCTTCCTCGCGCAGCCGTCTCGTTCCCCACGCTTTGAACGCGGTCATCACGGGCTCGGGCGGCCCCTTCGCCGTCACGACGACGTGGACATGGTTCGTCCGAATGTTGATCGCGTGCAGTTTCCAAGCCTTGTGCGTGCAGACGCCGCGGATTGCCTGATCGACGAGCACACGCTGGTGTTCATCCAGCACGAGCGGAGCATCGTTCAGTTGTCTTTGCTCGAACTTGACGAGGCCCTGCCGCGGCCACACCTTCGGTGTTCCGAACTGGTTGTGCGTGCGGTCAACCGAGCCGCGAGTGTCGCCGTGGAGCCACGTGCCGTATGTGCGGAAGGAGATGAAGTAGGCCAGCGGCGTGTTGAACACGCCTTGAGCGTAACCGACACGATGGGTCATGACGGACCGGGTTTGGAGTTCGGCGGGCACCACGCGCGCGCCCTCGCTCACGCTCGGGCTGCCTTTGCGGGCCGCATGTCGAGCCGTTGCGCAATACGATCCCCCATGACCTCGCCCTACGACACGTACACCAGCCCCCTGGCCACGCGCAACGCCAGCGAGCAGATGCTCCGCCTCTGGTCCGCGCGGCACAAGTTCAACACCTGGCGCAGGATCTGGCTCGCCGTCGCCGAGGCGCAGCACGAGATCACGCGCGATCAACCCAAGCCGCTGGTGACCAAGGATCAGGTCGAGGAACTCCGCGCCGTCGTCAACCGCAAGAACCCGGACGGCACGGTGGGCATCACCGACGACGAGATCCGGCTGGCCGAGAAGTACGAGCGCGAACTCCGCCACGACGTCATGGCCCACGTGCACGCGCTGGGCGATTCATGCCCGAAGGCCAAAGGCATCATTCACCTGGGCATGACGAGCCAGGATGTGGTGTGCAATGCGGACACACTCAATCAGATTGAGGCCGCCGCGCTCATCTCCACCAAACTCGTAAGAGCTCTTTCCGCGTTTTCGCGGTTCGCTGAACGCTGGATTCTCACTCCCACACTGGGTTTCACTCATTATCAGCCAGCGCAACCCGTAACCGTTGGACGGCGCGCTGGACTATGGGCTCACGACTTAGAACTGTGCCACGCTCGCGTTGAGGAACACGCACTGGTTGAATCGCTTCGACCACTGTTCCGGGGCTTGCGCGGTGCAACAGGCACTCAGGCTTCGTTTCTCGCGCTGTGCGATGCCGACGGCACCACCGTGGACCTTGTCGAGGCCAAGATGCTTGAGACGTTGACTCATTATCCACGGTGGACACCGAAGTACCGGCTCGTTGGTCAGACTTATCCGCGCGTGTCAGACACTTTTCTTCTCGCCGACCTCGCCTCCGTCGCCGCCGTCCTCCACAAGATCGCCACCGACATCCGCCTCCTCTGCAACCGCAAGGAACTCGACGAGCCCTTCGAGGACAAGCAGATCGGCTCCTCCGCCATGCCCTACAAGCGCAACCCCATGCGCTGCGAGCGGATCTGCGGCCTGACGCGCTTCGTCATGAACCTCGTCGGCAATGCCTACGACACCGCCGCGACGCAGTGGCTCGAACGCACACTCGACGACTCCTCGAACCGGCGCCTCTCGCTCCCCGAGGCCTTCCTCGCCCTCGACGGCGCGCTCGACCTCATGCACAACGTCGCCAGCGGCCTGGTCGTCCACGAGGCCACCGTCCGTAAGAACCTCATGGCCGAACTCCCATTCATGGCCACCGAGAACATCCTCATGGCCTGCGTGAAACTCGGCGGCGATCGGCAGGAGTACCACGAACTCATCCGCGTCCACGCTCAGGCCGCGGGCCTGCGTGTGAAGCAGGAGGGCCTCGACAACGACCTCATCGACCGTCTCAAGGCCGACAAGCACTTCTGGAGTAAGGCCCGCGGCGGGCCTTTGAGCGCCGAACTCGACTGGGACGGCGTGATGGATCCAATGAAGTACATCGGGCGCAGCGTCGAACAGACCGAACGCTTCATCCGGGAAGTCGTCGAGCCGCTGCGCGAGCAGTACAAGGACCAACTCGCCCAACTCGATCAGAGCGGGCCGAAGGTGTAGCGCCAACAAAGCGCGACGATCATCGCCTTAGAATTGGGCTTCGTCGCTTCGTCGCTTCGTCGCTTCGTCGCTTCGTCGCTTCGTCGCTTCGT
>ERZ795060.931-NODE-931-length-37057-cov-28.669829_pt1 | contig 37057 bp, 35 predicted proteins | sample MGYA00375144_ERZ795060 | MGnify/ENA primary metagenome ERZ795060 (study PRJEB30189, sample SAMN05720157) | activated sludge metagenome | isolation source: anaerobic digester from wastewater treatment plant | place: Japan | collected 2015-05-15 ... | reverse complement strand
AAATTAAGATTTTCTAAAATATGGAATTTTGAATTTATAATGGGTCTAGTGGGAGCCTTTACCACTCCCTGACTGCAAGTGATGAAAAACAAAGATTAAATATATTATAAAGTGCAGATTTTGTGATTTCTTAGGTAAATATTATCAATAAATTAATCAGGAGGAAAAATATGAGGATAGAACAACATCCCATCTTAGAGTTTAAAAAGGGCGAAAAAATTAGGTTTTATTTTAATGGGAAAGAGATGATCGGATTTAAAAACGATACAATAGCCTCTGCTTTATATGGCTTAGGAATATACAAACTTAGTGAAAGTAAAAAGCAAAAAAGACCACGAGGTATATTTTGCGCAGTTGGACATTGTTCATCGTGCTTAATGACGGTTGATGGAATTCCTAACGTGAGAACGTGTATTACCCCTTTGAAAGAAGGTATGCAGATAGAAACTCAAAGTCAAGAAGTGATTAAAGATGCATAACATTGAAAAAGTTGAATTAATAATAGTCGGAGGAGGGCCTGCGGGTCTTTCTGCAGCACTAGCTGCAGCAAATTATGGAGTAAACGTTATTCTCGTAGAAGAACGTGAATTTTTAGGTGGTCAATTAGTTAAACAGACTCATAGATTTTTTGGATCCGAGAAAGAATATGCTGGAACTAGAGGATTAAAAATTTCTAATCTTCTTGTCGAAGAGATAAAAGAAAATGAACATATAAAAGTACTTACTTCTTCACGGGTCTTAGGAATATATAAAGATAAAATAGTAACCATTCTTACCAATAACAAAATGATGAAATACTTTCCGAAGGCTCTAATACTTGCCACTGGTGCATCAGAAAAGTTTTTAGCATTTGAGAATAATGATCTTCCAGGGGTGTTTGGCGCAGGTGCGGTTCAAACCTTAATGAATTTATATGGAGTTTCACCTGCCAAAAAAATATTAATGGTAGGTTCTGGAAATATTGGACTAATAGTTTCTTATCAACTACTTCAAGCTGGAGTTGAAGTTGCCTGCGTTATAGAAGCTGCTCCTAAAATAGGTGGTTATTCTGTTCATGCTTCAAAATTAAGAAGAATGGGGGTTCCAATATTAACTTCCCACACAATAAAAAAGGCTGTAGGAAAAGATAAAGTTGAAGGTGCAATAATATGTCAGCTTGACAGTAGTTGGAGAGAAATTATAGATACTGACCAATTCATAAAATGCGATGCTATTTGCTTATCTGTAGGATTAACGCCCTTAACAGATCTATTAAGACAAACTAATATTAAAACCGTGTATATATCAGAATTAGGTGGATACATACCTATTCGAGATGAAAATATGGAAACTAATATAAAAAATTTATTTGTTGCTGGTGATGTTTCAGGAATAGAAGAGGCAACATCTGCAATTATAGAGGGTCAAATTGCCGGATTAAATGTAGCTAAAAGGATTAATAAAAACGTTAAATATCAACTTGAGATAGAGAAGCAAATAATGGAAGCAAAGGAAGAATTAGAGTTATTAAGGGCAGGACCTGTTGGTGAAAAAGTTAGAAAAGGTCTAAAAAAAATAGGGTTAAATAACTCAAAGAATTATGATGAAAGAATGTCAAATGAAGAGTATGACATATCTTTTTTGATGAGAACAGGTATTCCTAGTAATGATAATTTAAAAATGAAATTACCTCAGAGTGAAGAAATATTTAATAAAGGACCGATAGCTATATCTGAATGTTTTCAAAAATTTCCTTGTGATCCCTGTGTAAAAGGGTGTCCATTTGATGCAATATCTGAAGAAGGTAATATCAATAACTTACCTTATGTAGATTTTGAAAAATGCACAGGATGTGCAATTTGCGTAAGTAAATGTCCAGGACTAGCGATGTTTGTTGTACAAAAAAATTATACTGATTCAACTTCTTTAGTTACTCTACCTTATGAATTTTTGCCTAAACCTATGAAAGATCAAACGGTCTTAGTTCTAAATAGAGAAGGAACAGAAATTTGTGAAGGTATAGTTAAGAGGGTTATAGATGGAAAGATTCAAGATAAAACAACCGTTGTAACTGTAGAGGTACCAAAAGAGTATTTCCTTGAAACTAGAAATATTAAAGTAAAGTGAGGATAATATTATGAATGAAGATAATATTATTATATGTAGATGTGAAGATGTCACTTTAAAAGACATTAGAAATTTGATTCAGCAAGGATTTACAACGATAGAAGAAATTAAGAGACTTTCACGAATTGGTATGGGGCCTTGTCAAGGTAAAACTTGTGGTTTGCTTATTGCCAAAGAAATTGCTGAAATTACTGGTATATCAATAGAAAAAATTGAATTACAAAACATAAGGCCTCCTTATGGAGGAGTTACTTTTGAAGAAATAATTGCAGGTGATGAAGTTGAAAAATAAGGCCAGTGTTGTCGTAATTGGAGGAGGAGTAGTAGGTAATTCAGTTGCATACAATCTTGCTAAAAGAGGAGTAAAAGATATTGTATTAGTTGAAAGATCTTTTTTGGCAAGTGGAGCTACAGGTAGGTGTGGGGCAGGGGTTAGGCAGCAATGGGGAACTAGACAGAATTGCCTTTTAGCAAGAGAAAGTATGAGGGTGTTTGAAAATTTTAAAGATACTTTGAATGTTGATGTGGATATAGAATTAAAACAAAAGGGTTATTTACTTTTGGCATATTCGGATAATGAATTGGGTCTATTCAAAAGGAATATTGAAGTTCAAAATAGTCTAGATATACCTTCAAAACTAGTAACACCTCAGGAAGCAAAAGATATAGTACCAGATCTTAACATAGATAAATTAGTTGGAGGAGCCTTTTGTCCTACAGATGGTCATGCGAATCCATTTAAGGTAACTTACGGTTACTCAAAAGCTGCAGTTAATTTAGGAGTTGAGATAAATAAATTTACTGAAGTAAAAAAAATAAAAACTGAAAAAGGTAAAATAATTGGAGTTCAGACTAATAGAGGATTTATAGAAACCTCAAAAGTAGTTGACGCTGCAGGTGGTTGGTCGCAACAAATAGCAAAAATGGTGAATGTTGAACTACCTGTATATTCTGAAAGACATGAAATTTTAGTTACAGAATCTGTAAAACCCATACTTGATCCTATGCTTATGTCTTTTTCTTACAATATCTACTGTCAACAAACCCCTGATGGTAGTTTTATAATGGGTTATGGACCTGAAAATGAACCACCTGGGTTTAATACTCATAGTTCATGGCAATTTTTAGAAACTATGAGTAAAAAAGCTACTTGGCTTTTACCACCACTAAACAAAATAAGAATATTAAGGCAATGGGCAGGTTTATATAATATTTCCCCTGACAAGCAACCGATAGTTTCGAAAATAAAAGATGTCGAAAATTTTTATGTTGCTTGTGGTTTTAGTGGTCATGGGTTTATGATTGCACCAGCTATAGGAGTTTTAATGGCAGACATTATTACTGAAAGTGAGTTCACTTATGATGTTATTTTAGATATTGAAAGATATAAAAGAGGGGAAGTAATATCTGAACCGTCAGTAGTTTAATTTATTAGAAAGGAGGAATGATTTTTGAACAATTCTATTCCAATATTTGATGAACCTACCAATGAACCTGTTTTAAATTATGAGCCGGAAAGTAAAGAAAGAAAAAATTTAATACAAAAGCTAAAAGAGCTTAAGAACAAAGAATTAGAAATTCCTATAATAATAGGTGGAAAGGAAGTAAAAACAGGTAATATAGGTAAATGTGTAATGCCCCATGAACATAACTATATTCTTGCGTACTATCACAAAGCTGGTGAAAAAGAAGTTCAGCTAGCTATTGAAAATTCTTTAAAAGCCAGAAAAATATGGGACGAGTTTTCATGGGTAGATAGAATTTCTATATTTAAGAAGGCAGCAGACCTTTTGTCTACAAAGTGGAGAAGCACTTTAAATGCTGCAACAATGCTTTGCCAAAGTAAAAACGCTTATCAAGCAGAAATTGACGCAGCTTGTGAATTAACAGATTTTTTTAGATTTAACTCTTACTACGCTACAAAAATATATTTAGATCAACCAAAATCTGTTGAAGGCGTTTGGAATAGGATGGAGTACAGACCTTTGGAAGGATTTATATTCGCAGTAACACCTTTTAATTTTACTTCAATATCTGGTAACTTACCAACAGCTCCGGCAATTATGGGAAATACCTCTCTATGGAAACCAGCTTCTTCAGCAGTGTATTCTGCCTATTTTGTTATCAAATTGCTTCAGGAGGCTGGGTTACCTGATGGGGTTATTAATTTTATACCAGGTGATGGTTCAAAAATTGGAGATTTAGTTCTTGACGATCCAAACCTCGCTGGGATTCATTTTACCGGTTCAACTTCAACTTTTCAAAACATGTGGAAAAAAATTGGAAATAATATTGATAAATATAAATCTTATCCAAGGATAGTTGGAGAAACAGGAGGAAAAGATTTTGTCGTTGCACATGAATCAGCTAATATTAATGTGCTTGTATCCGCATTAATAAGAGGTGCATTTGAATATCAAGGTCAGAAATGTTCTGCAGTATCAAGGGCTTATATACCAAGAAATATTTGGGCTCAAGTAAAAAATAAACTTATAGAGGATTTAAAAGATATAAAAATAGGATCTCCCGAAGATTTCTCTAATTTTATGAACGCAGTTATTGATAAAAAGGCCTTTGATAAAATAACAAGTTATATAGAATATGCTAAAAATGGCCATGATTCAGAAATTATTTTTGGAGGAAATTATGACGACTCTATTGGCTATTTTATCGAACCGACAGTGATTCTTACCAACAATCCTAAATCTAAAACTATGCAAGAAGAAATATTTGGGCCTGTTTTAACAGTATATGTATACGATCCTTCAGATTTTGAAAAAATTTTAAAACTTTGTGACGAAACGTCTCCATATGGTTTGACAGGGGCTATAATTGCTCAAGATAGAGACGCAATAATTAAGGCGGAAAGGGAGTTAGCGAACGCAGCGGGTAATTTTTATATTAACGATAAACCAACAGGTGCTGTTGTAGGGCAACAACCCTTTGGAGGTTCTAGGGCATCTGGAACAAATGATAAGGCGGGAACTATTATAAATCTTTTAAGATGGGTTTCTGCACGTGCTATAAAAGAGAATTTTGTTCCTGCGGAGGATTTTAGATATCCTTTTATGAAAGAAGAATAACAAAAAAACCCGATTTTCGGGTTTTTTATTGGAGCGGATAATGGGATTCGAACCCACGACCCCTTGCTTGGCAAGCAAGTGCTCTACCGCTGAGCTATATCCGCTTCTGTATTTTTTAATCTATATTTTTTAATATATAGAGTGGTGCGCGAGGTGGGACTTGAACCCACACGGATTATTCATCCACAGGATTCTAAGTCCTGCGCGTCTGCCAGTTCCGCCACTCGCGCGACTGAATTAATAACAAAAAGAAATACAAAAATGGTGACCCGCCTGGGATTCGAACCCAGGACCCTTTGATTAAAAGTCAAATGCTCTACCAGACTGAGCTAGCGGGTCACTTTTGTAATAGTTTATTTTTACCTTATTTAACCTTAATTATTATAACCTTTTGTAAGCGTTTTGTCAAGCAAAAAATTAAAACAGCAAGTAAAATTGTGTTTAATATTATTTATTTTATTATTTGAATTTGTTATTTTTCTTCTTTTAAGAAAACTTTAGATGAAATAAACATAAGAACAGATCCGCTAATAAACAATACCAAATTAATAACTATAAAATTATTTAAGGTTATTTGTTTAATATTACCAGAAAATCTTATCAAATCAGTTACATATTTTACAGGTAATAAATTACTTATCCAACGAATTGATTTAGGTAAAAATTCTATTGGAAAATATACTCCCGAAAAGAAGGTCATAGCAACATAAAGTATGGTTGCTACTTCGCTTGTCACTGCTGGATCTTTGAATATAAGAAGGAGTAACACCCCAAGCCCCATCATTCCAATTGATGAAGAAATAAAGACACAAAAAAGTGATAACCAATTAAAATAAAAATTTAAATTAAACAAAACACCACCTAAAATAATGATAATAAACATGGAAATCAAGTTTAAAAAAAGCTTGGATATTGAAGCTGATAAAGTAAATTCTAAAGGTTTTACAGGAGATGCCAAAAATCTTTTTATTAATCCGTACTTTTTGTATCTCCCGAAAACATTGATCATTGAAAACATCCCACCTGACAACAAGGACAAGGCTATTACACCAGTTATAATAAAATCCAAACTATTTTCTGGACTTGCTCCTATAGATGTTTCAATAAATTCTATATTTATAAAATCTTCTTTTATTCCAGCATAGTGCTTTTTAAGTATATTTTGTAGTTCTAGTTTGATGAATATAGTTGATTGATCATTCATATCTGGTTCTTTTTGTACGAAAGTTATTTCTTTATTTTCATCATTTATAATTAAGCCTAAATCAATCTGATTCTGGTCTAAGGCTTTAGTAATACTATTTTTATCATCAAGAAAGACGACTTGGTAAGGAATTAAATTTGTTATTGTTTCATCTACATCTCCAACTATTGCAATTTGATATTCATCGTTATTGGAAGAAGCTTCAGTACCAAAAATAGTTCCAAAAAGTAATAATAAAAGTATAGGTAAAAGGAGAGTAAAAAATACTTCCATCCAATTTCTAAAAGTTTCTTTAGAAAATATGCTTATTAAAGAGAACATACGTTTATTTTTCATTGTATATCATCCTCTTAAAAGTTAGAGAAAATATCAATATAGAAGAAATCATCCATATAACAGGTATGAGAATATTAACCAAAGCAATAGAACTTCCAAGCATTATCTTTCTCATTCCATCAACTAAATAGGTTACTGGATTAAAATAAACGTACCAGCGAATGATCCAGGGTGAATTAGTTACATCAAAATAAAAACCACTCAAAAATATAGTAGCTTGGTATATTATTTGAGAAATTGCTCCAGCAGCTCCCATATTCTTGTACAAAGAAGAGAGAAAAAGTCCCACACTCAAAATTACCATAATAGAAAAAAGTGCATAACTAATAAAATTAAGTTTGTAAATGTATGGACTAACATTAAAAAGATAAGCTTCAATATATAATACAAATAAAGAGATTATCAATAAAATAATATGTGAAAGTAGAAAACTGACAAAAAATCCATTACTTGTTATAGGTGAAGAGCTTAATTTTTTAAAAATGCCTTTTTCCACATTGAAAGAAAAATCAAAGGGCATATTAAAAACTGCTACTGTTAAAATAGACATAAGAATAATAGCCGGGAACAGATAATCTCTATATCTGTAAGGTTCTGATTGTTCTATTCCTAAGATCTCTTCTTTAATGGTTAAAGGCATTACTTCACCTTTGGTATTTATCCTTACATTTATTTCATCAATGAATACATCAAAGATATTTTTGGCGTAAAGCGATGTATTTTCATTAGTATAATATACTTTCAATGCGGGAACTTCTAATTCGTTGATGAAAAATTTTATATTTAATAGATTAAAATTTTGTGGAAAGATCACAAAAGCGTTTATTTTTGATTTTTTTAAGTTGTCTAATCCTTTTTCAAAAGAATCATATTCAATTATCTCGAACGGGTTATTATTGTTTTGTGAAGAAAAAATCTCATCAAAAACATTTTTTACAATACCTTGTAAAGGTTGTTCATAGTATATGCCTATTTTAAAATCCATATTTTCAACGTTTCCAATATTCTCAAAAATACTTATAAAAAGTATAAAGAAAAGCGAAGGAAATATAATAGTCCAAAAAGGAACAGCAAAATCTCTTGACGAATTTATAAAAAACACTTTTGTGAGATTAATAATTTTTTTCATATATTTCACCTAATCTCTCAATCGTTTTCCGGTTAACTTTAGGAAAACGTCTTCCAAGTTAGGCTTTCTTATAATCATATCTGATATATCAAACTTTTTCATTCTTGCTTCTTCGAAGATTTTTAAAAGAGCATTTTCAAGATCAATAGCTTCGATTCTGTAAAAATTTTCATTTTTACTTACTTTAAGATTACTTTCGCTAAACAAATTTTCTTTAATGTCGTCAAAATTACCGTTTGAATTGATTTTGAAAGATATAATTGAACTCATTCCTAAAGAGTCAACAAGTTTATTGACTGTTCCTTGCGCAATAATTTGTCCTTGATCAAATATATAAACTCTATCTGCTAAAAATTCTGCTTCTTCCATATAGTGAGTCGTTAATATTATTGTTTTGCCAGAATTTCTTAAATTAGATATTATTTGCCAGGTATTTCTTCGTGCTTGTGGATCTAAACCTGTTGTAGGTTCATCAAGGAAGACTATATCAGGATCATTAATTACAGCTGTAGCTAAAGCAAGTCGTTGTAATTGACCTCCTGAGAGTTTGGAAATTCTACTACGTTTTTTCTCTTCAAGATTAAAATCAGTAATAACCTTTTCAACGTCAAGGCTTTTTTGATATAAACCAGCAAAAGCCTTAAGTGTTTCTACTACTGTTAAATTTTGGAAAAAAACTGTACTTTGCAATTGAACACCTATCTTCTCTTTTATATTCGAGTCAATTTGGTCTACCTTTTCACCAAAATAGTATATTTCACCATCGTCTCTTTTTCTCAATCCTTCCAATATTTCAAGTGTAGTTGTTTTTCCTGCACCATTTGGACCCAAGATAGCAACAATTTCTTTCTTTTTGACATGAAAAGAGACATCATTGACTGCCTTAACATCTTTGTACTGTTTTTTTAGATTGTTTACTTTTACAACAACTTCTTCCATATATATTCCCCCAAATTTTAATTTCATTCCAACACATTTTTTAGCCATTTTTTACTTTTATATCTCGATAAAAGAATTAATGACTTAACAACTTCTTCTGACATAGTTAAAAGATATACAACTGGAAAACTTAAATTCAAAACTAGACCTCCAATTACAGATAACGGAACTCCAATAAACCATAAAGTTGAACCTTCTACAATAAAAGAGAATCGGGTGTCACCTCCGGCTCTTAAAAATCCAACTACATTCATTCCATTAAATAATTTTATTGGTAGGAAACTCATAGAAATTGTAATTGTTATCCTCACCATCTTTTTAACTTCCTCTGAAACGTCAAATACATTTACCAAGAAAAAAGTAATTATAATACATATTATAGCAGCAAAAATGCTTATTAGTTCTGCCAATTTTAAAGCTTTTTTTGAAACATCATATGCTTCTTCATATTGGGATGTACCTAGCATATTACCTATAATTACCGAAGCAGCATTAGCGATAGAGAAAGTGATTGAAGTTGCAAAACCTTCGATAGTGGACATCACTCTCTGAGCCGCTATTACATTCGTTCCCATATGAGCATAAACAATTGAATACATAGTTACTCCTAAAGACCATGCAAATTCATTTGCCATTGTAGGAATAGCATAGTGAAAATAACTTTTAAAGAATTTAGGGGTTATTTCTCTAAAGTGTCTGAAATATATCCTACCAGGCATTTTTCTTAGGTATACTATTAAAACCGAAGAAATACATCCTATTAATCTTGCAATTAAAGTTGCTATAGCAGCTCCTTTTACACCTAAAGTCGGAAATCCAAGCTTACCAAAAATAAGAAGGTAATTGAGAAATATATTTGAAGATAATTCTATGATTGTAATAATCAAAGGTATGTGGACTTTTTTAATGCTTCTAAGCATAAAAGAAGTTACCAATGAAATCGCAAATAATGGGAAACTTAGGGCAATAATCTTTAAATAAACGGCTCCAAGATTAATAACTTCTATATCTGGGCTAAAAAAATTTAAGACTAAATTAGGATAAAAAAAGCTTAATACAAAGAATGGAATAGAAAAGAATAAAGCTGAAATGATCGTCAATGCAACAGAACGGGATAGACCTTCTTCTTCTTGTTTTCCCCAATATTGAGCAAAAAAGATTCCGCCTCCTGAAACTAGACCAAACAGTATTAAGTTATATAAGAAAAAAACTTGATTAGAAAGTCCAACAGCAGCTATAGCCACCTCTCCTAGTGCCCCTATCATTAGAGTATCCACAAAGTTGACACTTGTAAAGATAACTTGTTGTAAAGCTATAGGAAGAGAAATCTTAATTATTCTTTTATAGACTTCCACTTAATCCCTCCAATTATTATAATAAATGTAACAAAGGCAATTTTATCACAAAGCGCCATTTTTTTGTGGTAAATAATTGTAAATATATTTATAACTATTATATGAAAAATTTGAAATGACAATGTAAAATATTTTGTGTACGAAAAGTATGATAAAAGGAGAAGGAATCTGATATAATAAGATAAATTATCTTATTATATCAATATTTCATTTTAGTGATTTTATAAATGAACATTTTCTAAAAGTAAGCATTTGAATTTATAACAGGTCCAGGGCGGAGCCCTCACCCCGCCTAGATACAAGTACCGAAAAAAGATATTGGAATTTCTAACGTGAGTACTAATATTTCATTTAAAAAGGAGATAAAATATGAGAAAATCCATAGCAGTTATAGTTTGCATAATTATTTTAGGGGTTTTTGGTTTTTCCGTTTCCTTTCTTACTCCTACAGCTGAAGTTGTTCAAGAAGGTTATCTTTATTTTGATACTTTCAATCCTGCATTTGGGATTAGGTGGGGACTTTTCGGTTTTATGGAAACAGGAGTTTCACAGGTAAATCAAGGAGCTTATATTAAAGTTGGATTTAACGAAATATATAACAAACCTTTTAAACTTAGTATGTTTTATTCTAATTCTTTTCAAGATCACTCTGCAATATCTATGGCTTTAGGATACACCTTTGAAGATATATATGTTGATACAGGGGTAATTTACAGTGAAACTAAGCAATATGTTGAAGAAAATGGTGCGACAGTAAAGAAGATTTCAAAAGACTACAGTTTTTTTGCAAAGACAAGTATCGAGATAATTGAAAAAGAGACTTCTAAAAGTTATATTAATATAGAAGGAACTTTAGATTATGTAGAAGATTTCAATTTAGATAGCTACACCATAGCATTCTATGGAGTTCAAAATTTTAAAAATAATCTTTGGATTTTTGAAGGGCTAGATTTATACGCAGGATTAAACATCAACAAAAATATAGCTGATGAGGATTTTAGCTTACTAGAAAATGTAAATGTTGTATTGGGTTTATCTACAAAAGTTAAGGTTTTTTAATTCTTTTCTTTCAAATTTCTAAAGTGAATAATTGTTTTATTTCATAGTTGGATAATTCTGTTATCCAACTTCTTCTACTTATTATGACCCCGTCTGATAATTTCTTCTTTTTTCAAGCATTTCGTTTATTTTTTCTGTTTAAAATGAATATATAAATGTTATATTACAATTATCAAATTTCACCAACAGAATTCAAAAAATCAAGTAAAAATCCTTTTATAACAGAGGAAGAATAAGATAAAATGCTTAAGGTTTCGGATTTTATCTTCACTAATTTACCGTCTTTATCAGCATTTTCTATGTCCACTAAACTAACTGAGCTTTCAAGTTTGTCTCCAAAAGCATTTTTAATTTCCTTGTGTATAATGGGGAATTTGTCTAAAGTATAATTCATAACCTCTTTTACATAATCTTCATAACTGTCAAAGAATATAGGTTTCGCACCTAATATAACTTCTTTTGCAGCGGCATCAGAATAAAATAAAAGATAAATAAGATAATCATCCATTAAATAATGAGCATTATTTAGTTTGTTTGCTTTATTTTTGCTAAAAGCTGCTCCAATCATTTCAAAAAATGTTCCGGGAGAATTATGATAAGGCTGTGAAAGATCTTCAATGAAATGAATAGCGCGAGCGAGAAATCTGTATCCCCAATATTCGTCACCGTTTTCAAAGGCTTGTTTTGACATATTCACAAAGTATAAGAAAGATTTATCTGCTTCAAAAGCCTTCAAAATCCCTATTTTATATCTCATGTGTCTTACTCCCTGGCTATTACCTATCAGACCTTGCAATGGATGAAGTTTTAATCCTTCATCCATTCCAAAATCCGGTTCAGGTGAGTATATTGATAAAATTTGCCAAACAGGAAGTTGGTTATTTATTGGTGGGGGATCTGGAGGAATATCTATCCCGTATGGTACATCTATAAATTTTCTTTTTCCAGCAACATCTTCAAGAATTAGAAATTCCAAATTATATTCCCTATCCTCTTTGTAACTATATTCTGTTATGGATACTCGTTTGTCTATATCTGGTATATCTTGAATTATATAATACGTATAAGCGGCATGCCCACTCCATGGAAGTAAACTAGTTGCAAATATAAGAAGAACTAGAAAAGACAATAAACTTTTTTTCATAATTTAATTCCCCCTTAAAGATTTATATATTACCTTTGATAGGTTAGATTAAATTATACATAAATCTATATAAAACCACATTAGAGCCACAATGATTTTTCACTCGTTGATATAGCCCTGACTCCCTTTTTAAATAATTCTTCAGCTTCAGAACTTTTAGTAATCAACCCTCCTGCTATAATTATACCGTTAGTTTTAACGTTGTTGATAAAATAGGGTGCGGCTACTGCAGGAAGAATTTCAAAGGCGTCTGGTTCATTACTTTTATCAATAAGATTTTTGATAGAATTAAGAGAACCCGAGTCAATTAAGAATACTCTTTGAATAGTTAGAAGATTTTCTTTCATAGCACATCTAACCAAATTATTCTTTGTAGAGATGATTCCATCGCATAGATCTTTTTTAGCTAAATATTCGATACCTTTTTTATCAAAAGCTATACCTTCAACTAAATCAATATTAACTATCAATTTTTTCCCATATTTTCGAACGAATCTTACTATATTTTCTAAATCTAGTATAGATCCTGTAAGTAAAAATATAATATTTGACTTTGTTCTTGTAGCATCTACAACATCATTCAAGTCTCTTACTCCAGGTATAATGGTGTTTTCTTTGACTAATGTTTTTAAATTATTCATTTTTTCCCCTCGTCTTTGTATTTTATTTCACAATCAATTATTTCCGCTTTAAAACGCTATTTAGTTTATTTTATTCACACTTCTTGTTATTATTATATCACTCCCTGTATCTAAAATATTGCTTATAATTATGTCTCCTCTTTTAACAGGTGCGGTAACTTTAGTATTTTTTAGTATTTCCATAATATCGTTCATTAATCTTAAAGGGACCGGTTTGGTGGATCTGACTGAAGCTAAAGGTACTTCTCCATTTTCGACCTTTACGCTTGTAACAACTACCCTTAGGGGATCTGTAAGTTCTTGTTTAACGTATTCCAAGCCTCTTTTACATCTATTCCCTTTTGCTTCGAATATTTCGATTTCATCTGCATCAGCATAAATTACATTTATTTTACAGCCAAGAGGACAGTTAACGCACACTATCTTTTTCTTTTTGTGATTAACTAATTCCATGGGCTTTCACCTCAATTTCTTTTATTTTTGAATCTTGAAAAGGTTTTAATGAAATTTCAATCATTTCGGAAGGCCTTGCTTCTTCCTCTATAATTTTTATTCCTAAAGGTTCTACAACAATTTCTGCTTTATCAAATACTTTAGAGACTCTGATATAAAGTTTGGATTTTTCTTCGGGGTCAATGTATGAAGGGTGTAGTATGTTAATATTTTCTCCCTTCTTGATCTTTATTAATTCTTGTGGAAGATACTCTTTTTTAGCATAAAGAGCAGCATACTTTCCAGCTTTTTCGCCTTCTCTTGCAACAAAATCAACCAAGTCAAACACGACTGTACAATTTCCTGCAGCAAAAATCCAGTCTTCTGAAGTTTGATTAGTATTCGAAGTTACAAAACCAGGCGCAGTTTGTACAAATTCGACAGGTTTTATAGATGGAATTAGCCCTACAGAGGTTATTAGTGCATCTACCTCAAAAATTTTTTCTGTATTTGGAATTATGTTTCTGTTTTCATCTACCTGAGAAACATATACTCTATTAAGTCGTTTATCTCCCTCTACTCTTGTCACAGTATGGGATAGATATAAAGGGATATTATAATCTCGTAAGCATTGTTGAACATTTCTTTCTAGTCCTCCAGGATAAGGTAATATCTCTACTACCCCTTCTACTTCTATTCCTTCTAAATGCAGTCTTCTTGCCATTATTAATCCAATATCTCCAGACCCAAGTATTAAAGCCGTGTTTGCGGGCTTTAAGTTTTGTAGATTTATATATTTTTGAGCAACACCTGCTGTAAAAATACCGCTGACTCTGTCACCAGGTATAGCTAATGAATTAAAATGTCTTTCTCTTGCTCCTGTTGCCATAACCAATGATTTAGTTTTTATTTCATTTATTCCGTTTTTATTCACAAAAAGTATTTTTTTATCTCGGGTTACTTCTAGAACAAAAGTACTCTTTAAAACAGTTACATTTGTCTTTTCTAGCTCTTCTTGAAGAGATTCTTTAAATTCAGGACCGGTTAAATCTTTTCTAAAGTAATGTAATCCAAAACCGTTATGTATACATTGATTTAATACGCCTCCAGAATCATCTTCCCTTTCAATTAATATAACTTGTGCCCCGGCTTTACTTGCAGATATTGCCGCTGCTAATCCTCCACCACCAGCTCCTATAACAACTACATCGGTTTCATATTTCATATTGACCTCACCTCTGATGCAATTATCCAAGATCCTTTTTCATTTTGTTGAATATCTTGAGGAGATATATGTGTTTCCTCAGATATTATTTTTAGAATTTTAGATGTGCAAAAACTTCCTTGGCATTCTCCAAATGATGCTCTAGTTGCAAATTTTATATCATCAACTGTTCTTGCTCCATTTTTTATAGCTTCTTTAATCTCTTTTTTTGTGACTTTGTTACAGAAACATATCATTTCTCCAGCTTCAGAATCTTCTTCAATTACTTTTTCCCAATAATTTAGGTTGGTTTCTACTAAATGGGGAATTTTTCCAACATGACTTATGTAGTCTTCCCTTTTTCTTAGCCCTATATGCATTTTTTCGGTTATTAAAAATTCAACTACATATTTGGCAATTGCAGGAGCAGCAGTTAAACCAGGTGATCGAATACCTGAAACATGTATAACATTGCCGTGTTCTCCTACATCTATATAGAAATCTTTTTTTTGAGTTTCAGGACGTAAACCAGCAAAAACTTTTACAATATTTTTTGAAAAGTCTAAAGAAGGGATTAATTTTAATGATTTTTCTTTTACTTCTAGAAGACCTTCGGCGGTTGTTGAAAAATCTTTTTTTGATTTTACCCCACGAGCATTAGGACCAGCCAAAAATCCTCCATCAACTGTTGGAACAACTAGGCATCCTTTTGTTAAAGGAGTGGGTGTTGGAAAAATAACAGAATTAGTATATTTAATATCTTTTCCAAAAAGAAAATATTCTCCTTTTACAGGGAAGATAAAAGGTAAGTTGTCTCCAAAAAGTTTAGCAACTTCATCAGCATATAAACCACATGCATTAACTACTAAATCTGCTAAATATGAACTGGCATCCTCAAAAATTAATTCATATTTATTGTTTTTTCTGTTTACCTCAACAAGTTTTTTCTCTTTAAATACTTTTCCACCATTTATTTCAAGAGATCTTGCTGCTTGCATGGCTACTTCCCAAGGCTCTGTTACGCCAGCAATTGGACAATAAAAGGATTTCAATACATTTTGGTTCAAAAGAGGTTCCATTTCTAGTATTTCATTTTTATCTAATATTTTATATTCTTTAACATTATTGTTTATAGCATTTTCTTCAATTTCGTCTATTATGCTAACTTCTTCATTATTGAAGGCTACAACATGAGATCCCACTCTTAAAACTTCTATTGATAGTTCTTTTGATAATTCATCATATAGTCTATTTCCCATATAACATAGTTCGGCCCTTAAAGTACCTGGAGGATCGTCATACCCACCATGAACTATCCCTGAATTTCCTTTTGTAACACCCATTCCTATTCCATTTTTAGCCTCGAACAAATAGACGTCTTTTTCATATTTGTTTATCTCTCTGGCTATTAAAGAACCAACTATGCCTCCTCCTATTACAGCTATCAAAATTTTCAACCTCCTCAATTTTCAGATTAATAAACAAAAAAACCATATCCAAGCTCCGAGGAAATAACCTCGGTTGGATATGGTTTTCTCTTTAGTCTCTACCATATCAATCGCATTCAGCGAGAGATTTATTTGTTTCTTATATTATATCACAAACTTTTTAGTTTTTGACAAATGTTAACCACTATTTTTAAATGTTTAACTCAAAAAAATACATTGTGAAAAAAGTAACCATATCGGTTTTGAGTCTGGATTTTTTGACCGATAATTCCTATATTAATCCATGATATGTTGTTGTATTAGCTGCTAATATTATTGTCATTAATATAGTATTTAAAAAGGCTGCGGTGTATACATTACCAGTTTTTTCATAGAGACTTTTTGTATAAAAAGTTGCTACGATTAATGAGGGTATCAAAGCAAAAAGCAAGATGGGGTTCAAAGCTTGAGATGGGCATAATGCCTTTCCTCTAAAGAATAAAAGACCATATTGCAGTAACAAAAATACTACAAGTCCTCCCACAACGGATATACAGGAAAATAAATATCCTTTTGATTTTTTCATAAATCCTGTATTAGCATTTACAGAAATTCCTATTATATAATAGAACAAGAAAAAGAAAGGAGAGTATTTCAAAGCGGCAATTAAATGGGAAGTTTCAAAAGTTTTAACCGCCCATGTCCATATTCTAAAATCAGTTTTAAATAGAGCGTCAATTAAATATAGTAATGCGAATCCAATTACTACAGCAACAATTACTACAAAGAGGGATGATATTATAGATTTCCAATTAGTTACAAAGCCATAGTGTCTTGGAGTGATTTCTGAATATCTTTTTCTGAGTTTGACAGTTACAAGAATGTAATAATCATAAAATGGGCATGAATAAATGAAAAAAGAGATTTTGTAAGTTTTTGTTTTTTCAAAAGTGTTACTACATTTCACTCTTTTCCTTTGTTAATCACTGTTTTGGCTTTTTGCTTCATATATTCAGCTTTTCTTTGAATTCTTCATAGGGCGTTATCACTTTTGGAATTGGTATATCAAGTATCTTCAATATCTTTTGTCCTAGGATATCTATATGCCTCCTTATGGCAAAACGTAATCACCCTCAAGGAGATTTGGAGAAAAATGAAAGAAATGGTAAAGTAAAATAAGGGGTGAGAATATGAAAAAAGAAAAAGGTTTATTCCGGTGATTTAAAGCTGCAACTTGTTAAAGAATATCTTAACAGTGAAAAGTCTTTAAAAGAGTTCTCTGATGAGTATTCTATACCAATTAACACTCTTTCTCAGTGGGTTCAAAAGTACAAAAAGTCTAATTATGATGATTCTGTGTTTAAAACCAAAAAAGGAAGAACTAAGTCTATGATTTCTGATTATTCTAAGATTCCTCCTATCATTTATGAATCAGCTGGAATAATTAGGTCTGATGATTCCAACAATTCTAATGATTCTGCTTATCTTAAAAGGAAACTCAATTATTATGAAAAGATACTTCTTGAAAAAGAATTACAGTTAAGAATAGTGCAAGATGAAGTAGAACTTTTAAAAAAAAATATGAACCACAAGTGAATTATACAGATATTGGTAAATTGATTCTTATTATTAAATACAGAAATTATGGTGTTTGCCTGAGTTATCTTCTGGATTATTTTCATATGAGTTCAAGCTCTTTTTACTTCAAAACAAGGTTGTTCTTTGTTGTTGAGACTATCAAGGCTAAACCAAAACAAAAAAGATTCGTAGGATTCTCTTATACTATCAATGGTCAAATTGTTGAGGATGAACGTATTAAACAGATTATAATTTCAATTTATTCTAATAATAATCCAAACGATCCAACTTTTTACTTTAAATCTCTTGGAGATAAGAAGTTATCTGTAGTCTTTAAGAACCAACTTGGAATAATTGTTAACCACAAAAAGATTTACAGATTAAGAAAAGAACTAGGCTTTGTTAGACCATACAGTAACCATTTCGAACATCCAAAGAAAAGACCAAATAATCATGAAATAGATGCTCCCAATAGATTCTGGGAAGGAGATATTAAATTTATTCCTACAACAAAAGATGGCTTTGTTCCCATACTGGATATTATTGATGCTTTTGATAAGACGATAGTTTCTTCACAGATAGGACATTCAAGTAAATCAAAAGATTTTATCAAAGCTGTTTACAACGGTATTTCATACAGAAAAGCTGACCCTAAAAAACTCATAATAAGAACAGACAATGGCCCTCAATTCAAATCAAAAGCAACTAAATCATTCATGGATGAAATGGAAATAACTCATGAGTTTGGATACAAGAACAATCCTAATTCACAAGCATTCATTGAATCACACCATTCAAGCCTTGAAAGAGAGTTTGTTCAACTGAATTCTTTTGAAAATATTGAAGATGTTTTTCAAGCTTACAACGCATATATATTCTTTTATCATAACTTAAGACCACTCGGTTCTTTGAATTATATGACACCTAGTGAATTTAGTAGAATCTTTTTTAACAATAATAATTGTTTTGATTCTAAAACCATTTTTGTGAAAAAGTAAGATTTCTTTATTTATCCTCCAATAACAGGGGGTGAGACCACTTCTTCTGTTTGTGAGTCTACTCCTGATGTCGCTTCATCTAATATCAATACCTTTGGTTCCCTTATCAATACCCTTGCTATGGCTACCCTTTGCCTTTGTCCATCTGATAACTTACTTCCTCTTTCTCCTACTATCGTATCCTTCGTCTAATAAGTTTATGAATTTATCTACCTTTGCTTTTTTTGACAGCTTTGTTGTATTTAATGTCATAATTTTTAGGAAAAGGCAAAATCCCGTCACTTTCTTCTTCTGGGAGATCAAGTATTTCAAAGAACCTTTGTGAGAGTGTGTCTGCTCGTTGTAGTTGTGCAAGCTGTTCGTTGATCATTCTTAGTGGATTATATAACCAACTTGAAAAGGAATAAAAAGCCATTAGAGTTCCAATAGTTAGTGTATTATTCATGACCATATAACCACCTAATCCAATTATCAATGGTGTTGTTATCGTTATTACAAATATTATTCCTTGAGCTAAGCCTGTATAAGCCCAACTGTACTTTCTCTTTTCCTTTCTCCAATTTTCAGTATCATTTTCTAACTTTTTATGAAAAAACTGTTCTTTTGCAAAAAGCCTTATTATACCTATTCCTTCCATCTTTTCCCTCAAACTTTCCATGACTTTACTGTATCCTTTTCTTTCTTCTTTCGAAGTAGTTAACAATCTTTTATTGAAATAATTTAAAATCCAATAGTATAAAGGTATAGTTGCGAGTATTAATAAGCCCAATTGCCAACTAAAAGTAAATAAAACAACGAGAATAAGAATCACATCACAAATATTTAGTATAATAACTGGCTTTGTTAAAACAAAAAAATTAGCTATTTCATCTATATCAGAAGTTGCTCTTGCAAGTAAATCTCCAATCTGGCTGTTAGACGAATGGGAATAAGAAACTTTTTGAACTTTATCATACAAAATTAATTGTTCATTCTTTGTCACATCAGCCATGCTTGCCATTGCATAATAATTTTCAAAAAAAGCTAAAATTACCTTGACCAACTACCACGGAAACATATGTTAATATTGAAGGTAACAGCATAGAAAATCTACTTTTAAAAATCACTTCGTCAATTATATATCTCAAAATATAAGGATTGGCAAGGAACAACACAGTGACTGGAATTGATAAAAGATAAAGATTCCTGTGAATATTCTTGTATTTACTAGAATATTGAAATAAACGCTTTGTGTTTTGAGATAAAATTTTTGTTTTCATTTTGAAATCTCCTCCGTTTTTTTGTTACTCAACATTTTCTTTTTTTAAATGTGAAACATACTCTAAAAGAATCCCTATTATATTTTGCCTGTTAGTTTCACATTCTGAAAAAGTTGGTGTCATGGTACCATTTAACAGGTAATTTGATGCAGGACAACTGGTACAAAAGTATTGTAAATAACATTTTTTACATTGTTCATATTTTGATTTATCAACGACTTCCTTTTGCTTAGATGCATAGAATTTTAATTTGTTATTTAAGATTTCTTTCCCATCGGTTATATTACCAATTTTAAACACCTTTTTATTAACTAATAATTGACATGGATAAACATCTCCAGAAGTTGTTACCGTATAACTATTGATTCCAAGATCACAAAAATATTTCATTGGAGCTCTATTTAAAATCATCTCATCGTGGATATAATTTTCCAACTCATCTAATTCGAAGTGACTATCCTTTCTTTGTATATATTCATAAAATACAAGTTCTTCAACTTCTTTTGGTAAAGCTAGCGAAGGATCTTTAGAAACAACTGGTGTAACCATGACCATAGTATTTTTTAGTTTCAGTTCCTTTTTGAAAAAATTTTTTATATCTGTTGGTAATATACCTCTAGTAGACTCTTGCTTTTAATATTGCTAATATCCTTAAACAGGTAGCTAATAATTCATATCGTTTGGATAAAGTGTTGTATGAACCTATAAATATTGCTATTTCTTCTTCCCTTAACGTTATTAAAGCTTTAGAAAACGAAATTAAACTTGTTGATAAGGCTATTGAGAAAACTATCAAATGACTTATTCCTGTCAAATATGAGTGTATTACTTCTATTCCTGGTATCGGTCCTATTATTGTTGCGGGTATTATAGCTGAGATAAGTTCTGTTAGCTTTTTCAAGTCTAGTGATGATTTGGCTAAATGTTCTGTTTTAAATTGGAGGAATACCCAATCTGGAATTATACTTCAAAGAATGCTAGAATAACTAAAACAGGCAACCAATATCTTAGATATTATTTGATTGAAGCTGCAAATGGCGTTATTAGATGTATTCCTGAGTACAAAAACTACTATTGTGAAAAGCTTAAAGAACCAGCTAACCATAAGCATAAAAGAACATTTGTATTTACTGCACGCAAGTTAGTTAGTTTGATTTTTGGATTGCTGGTCAAAAATTGAATCTATGTAAATCACTGACTTATATACATATAACTAAATCTTTTTTCATCTTTAGCCTATTTGATCCGTTTTTCAAAGTATGAGCATTGTTTGTTTAGGCTATTTTTTACTATTTTTTCAACTTTTACCTCTTAACTTTTTACCAATTAGCTATATTGTTACTTCGTTTCTTTTAAATATTATAACCTAATTGAAAAAATACGAAAAAACAATTAGTTATTATTTTTCTTTCATTAATATTTATAATCTTTGTAAGTTTTTAGCTATGATTACTGGTAATATATGAAACCAAAGGAAAGATAGTTTATAAATTTTTATTATTATAACTAAAAATGTAAATAAAAAATGTAAATAAAAAACTTAATAAAAAGAAATTGTTTAATCAAAAAACTTGCGAATCAATTTTTGCAACTTCAAAAGGTTAGGTAGATTACACGTGAAGTTTCTAAAAGTGGTAAGGGTACAGAAGAAAGTAGTAATAAAGTTTTAAATCTATATTTTTATAAACTTAGATAGATTTATAAAATACAAAATTTGGTTCTAAATAATAATAAAGACGTTCATAAAAGCGATTTATTTCTTTTTTGTACAAAAATAGGTGTTAGCTTGTTCATTTTCCTACATTAATACATTTTTAATGACTTGTTCCTGACCTACTATTTTTGCAATAGAAATAAAATAATTATGTCTTTATGTTGAAAGAAAACTGAGAAAAGAACACTTTTTCTAATGTAACCCATAATATTTTCATGTAAATGACTTTAATCTCTAATAGTTCAGATTGACAAATAAAAGTATATTCAGATATAGTGAAAACATCATAACGATTTATCAGTTTTTTATAAACATCATGATGATTGAAGGCCTATATATAAATAATCACCATTTAAAAATTTTGGTAGAAGTAAAAGAATCCTTATTTTCTAGGAAGGTAGTAATTGAAGTAGAATCGTCTATTATTTTTTATTACAGACTGTGTCCCCTATTCTCAGAATTTAGGGATAATTCTTAATGTTGAGAAATTTGAAAGGTAGAATGGGTTCCTTCTTTTCTTAGTGCTTTAATTTGAAAAATTTTTGTTGAAGATTACATAGAAAAATTAATGAGAAAGATGGTCCTTATTGAAAGATACATATGAGAGAAAGCCTTAAATCTAATAGCCACCTATCATATCATCATATAACAATGCCAAAATTTGCAATTCACTTTTCATATGAACATTTATAAGAAGTTATAAAAGTTTTAAAGGAAAGGCAAAGAAGAAAATTGAGAAAGGAAACAAAATTAAAATATTTTAATAAAGATATAATTTTTAATAAAGCAAGCTAAAAGTGTGTGGATTTAACTGCTGTAGGAATATTTTTAACAAGAGATTTAAAAAACACACTTAAAAATGTGAAAGAAGATTTAGAATTTACTTATTAATCTAAAAGTTAAAAAATATTGAAAATTATGAAAACATACTTTTTAGCATTAAGTAAGGCAAAAGATATTACAAAATAGTATAACGTAATTTAATTTTATCTACACTACGCTCAAATTCTAAATAAATCAATAATTAAATAAAAAAGTTTGAAAAGAAAATTAGGATATTCAAAGGAGTAAGAAAAAATGAAAAAGGAAGATAAAATATTGTATAAAGAAGTTGAAAATTATATTAAAGACCTTATTAAAAAGAATAATTTAAAACCAGGAGATTTACTGCCAACGGAAGCAAAATTAGAAGAACGTCTTGGTGTAAGTCGGACTACAGTAAGAGCCGCAATATTAGAACTTCAATATCAGGGATACGTTATAAAACGACAAGGAAAAGGAACATTTGTAGCAGACAATATTTATGAAGAGAGGCTCCCTCTCCTAAAGAGTTTTACTGAGGATGCTGAAGAAAGAGGGTTATCTGCATCTTCGATAGTTCTTAAGAAAGATATAATTTTACCTAATGAAAAAATCGCCCATATTCTAGGAATTTCAAAAAGCGAAAAAGTCCTTAAACTTTCTAGAGTGAGATGTATAAATGATGAACCAATTCAAGTTTCTACTAGTTATCTTCCTCTTAAAGAAATTAAAAAGATGGACTGGCGAGAAATCGACTTTTCTAAAGCTTCTCTATACAAAGAATTGGAAACGGCGGGTATTGTTATTGATACTGGAGAAGAGAGCATATATATAGATTTAGCTACAAAATTAGATGAAAAATTGCTAAATGTAAAAGCAGGTTCTCCAATACTTGTTGCAAAAAGAGTGGTATTTAATGATAAAAAAAAGCCTATTGAGTACGCTTTGTCTAGAATAAAGGGAGAAAAACATAGAACTATGATCAAATTGAAGCGAGAACATTAAAGAAAAGAAAACATAAATATAAGAAAAATGATTCATTAAAAAATTAGCATGATGCACTTGTTGATTTGTCAATAGATGAAATAGAACAATTAAAAAAGAATTTAATAGTCTTGAGATTTAATGTTAATAAATCTTTTTAAATATATAAGCATTAGTCTGAACTCAAAAGCTTAAATTGGTGGACAGAACCATGATTTTCAAAAGATAACTGACGAAGAAATAGGAGTAAGTGCAATAAAGTTTGCTTTAATGGAAGTTTTGGCAAGTTGAGAAACACTTTTAGTATTAATCTATAATTTATGTGAAAAATACTGCAAAAGCAACTTGAAAAAGTTCAGCTAGATAACTTATATATTAACGTTTACCGAAAGATAATATGGAAATAACTCATACGTAGGTAGGAATAACAGTTATGGGTTTTTATGGAAAGAGAAGTTAGGATTACGTATTATCGAGAAAGTAGATAGTGTATTTTGGCTTACCTCAAAATGGCGTTGAAAAACATGTAGTGAACATGACAAAGATGTTTGTAAAATAGAGACTGTTATCAAGTTAAATAATATTCATGAAATTCATTAATTAGGATCTAAAGGAGCTAGATATGAAGCGAATGATCTTGAAAAGGGAGAAAACTTGGCGTTTGTAGAATAGGAAAGATGTGTCATTGATTTATTGATATCTGTAAGGCGTAGCATTCAATTTTAGTGAGCGTTTCATGGAGTAAAAAACATAGACCCAAAAGCAATATAGATTGTCCTTTTTTATATTGGAACAATGAAATCAAGGAGGAATTAAAAAGTATGAAATTAGAAGATATAAAATTTAAAACTCCAAAACATGTAATTGAAGAAATTAGAAACATGAATGTTAAGGGTGGGAGCGCAATGGGAAGAGCTGCTGCATACGCTTATAAGCTTGCATGTGAACAAGAAACCTTTGATACCAAGCATTCAATAAAGGACAGGTTTGATTACATTTCAGAAGAATTACTTACACTAAAGCCCACCATGGCTACCATTTTTAACACCAAAGATTTAGTTTATAAATGTTTGGAGTTTTTTCCAGAAACATCAAATATTGCAGAAATTAAATCAACAATTATTGAATTGTGTGAGAGGATAATTAATTATTCATTAGAAGCTGTGAAATATATAGGTATTTTTGGTGGAAATATGATTAACGACGAAGACATAATTATGATGCATAGCTATAGTGGAAGTGTAATAAATATTTTTGTTCATGCAGCCAAGGAGGGCAAAAAATTTGAAGTGATATGTACAGAATCTAGACCTTTAAGGGAATCTAGGTTGGCTGTTGATATTTTATCTAGTTATAATATGCCAGTAACATTTATTACTGATGCATCTATATGGGAATTTATGCCAATGGTGGATTACATAATTGTGGAAGCTGATACAATTTGTTGTGATGGTTGTATTGCTAATAAAATAGGAACAGCATTAATTAGTCAGTTAGCTTTGTTGTGTAAGAAAAACTTATATGTTGCAAGTGAGATTTACAAACTTGATAAAAGAACAGGAACTGGAAACAGAGTAATTTTAGAAAAAAGACCAAAAGATGAAATCATATCAGCAGAAGAGACTTTAAATTGGAAAAATGTAAAAATAGAAAATCACTTTTTTGATTTAACACCCGCGAGAAACATAACAGGATTAATTACAGAATTTGGATTAATTAATCCAGCGATGACAATCTTTTACTGGGAGAAATTGGAACAAAAAATATTGAGTGTAACAACTGACTAATTTTTTTATCTCAGGTAATAGTAAATGACGTTTATTGCAAGTAAAATTTTCTGATAATAAATGTTTGTGTAATGAAAAAGAAAAGTTGTATCACCGATAAATATTCTATTATTTTTTACCTAAGAGAGCCTAACATGAATAAATTTCTCATCATTATCTAAATCTAACCGTTATATTAAATTTTTTGCTTCTTTTCTATACTTAAGTGCTGGATAATTTTTATAGAGTATATTATTTGATTTGTAATAAGAACTAGCGTAAAGCGTTATTATCACTTTAAAAAATATCAAGTCCACTGAACATTAATATTTACTTACTGAGTATTTTGGAATAATTCGTTTTACTTCGTTTTTCCGAGAGTGATTAGGTGCTATTTGTGGTTACTCGTATTGGCCTCTTCTTTGGATGAATTGGGTATTTTCTAGATAGATTAAACTATGATGTCTTTAAATGTTTCATCTTTTAGAGATTATTCTAATTTTACATATTTCTTTTATGTATTTCATATTTACAAATTTTTTAGGACAACATTAGGAATTTAAAGAATTTGATATAAGAGGAGAATAAATGCTTTAAAAACTCCAAAACAGATTAATAAAATGTAGAGATGAAAAGAAATAAGAATTTTGAAATAGAAATAAATATAAGAAGAATAGAGTTATCGAATAGCTATCAATTTTAGAAATGACAAAACATTCAGATTAAAAAAGTGTAAAAGAAGTAAATAAAAAAGAAAAAATATCAAAATAAATGGTTAGAAACAAAAAAGTTCTTTGAAAACTACAAAAAAGATGAAGAAAACGTAAAAATTAAAAGAAGTAAAGACTTTTGACAAAAAACAGGAATAAAAACGATACAGTTAATGAATAACTGTCTATTAAAAAGAAATAAATTAAGTGAGAGTATCAATTACAAGCAAGCTGTTTCATACATTAATGTTTTAGGTGAACCAAGCAAATCATCTCTACCCATATTATGAGCTAAGAAAGCTGAAGCAATAAGATAAAAAAAGGAAAGGTTTCTTAGAAGAAATTCTAAGAGGAATAAAAGCGATAGAATCAGTCTCTAAATGTACAAAGTCGTAAACATCATAAGCAGCATCAGCCAACAAATTAAAACCATGAAGATTCAAAAGATCGATGGTCTTATGCAACAAAGGGAAAGCATAATTCTTATCGTGATGACTAGCAGGAGAAACAAAGGTAAAAATAGGGACATTAAAAAAAGAAAGCGTATGAGCTTTAAAACCGAAATAAGAAATAGATTGCTTTTGATTACCGTGTTTATCGTAAACAGGTTTAGAGTTAGAAACAGGTTTAACGCCAAAGTTAGCTTGGATAGGACGAGAATAATACTCTTTTTGATTCATGAATTTACCATGACTCTTTTTGTTGTTAAAGAAAGAACGAAAAGAAATAGGATAAGAATCGATACACAGATTATTAGGATCGAAAATGCCCTCATCAATACCCTTTTGAATAGAGTGAGCAATAATCTCAAACAAAAAAGAAGTATCAAATTTCTTTTTAAAGACAGAGAAAGTAGCCTCAGAAGGGACAAAGTTATTGATAGGATCAAATCCAATAGCTTGAGCGAATTTAGGATTAGTTCTAAGGAAATAAATCAATTCTCTCGTATTAAACCCTTTAACCTTTTGAACGAACAAAGCTTTAAGGATAGACTGATTAGAATAACCGAGTCTACCGCGCTTATGGATAAAATTAGGAACAACAGACCAATCGATAACATTGATTAAATCAAGAAGATATTTAGATTCAGAATGTACATTAAGATATTGATCATAAACGAAATCGAAATAAAGTTGAGAAGCATTAGAGTAGTAAGACATTTGTAAAACCTCCTTACGATTTAGTGAATTAATAATGCCAAAGAGATTATATCGTAAGGAGGTAAATGTCAACAATAGGAAGGATTAAATATACGTCAAATGTTTGTCTTAGAATTTCTAAAGTGAGTAACAAACAATAAGGAAGGAGGTGATTATTACCAATAGAAGAAACAGGAAGTACGTTTTAGAATTTCTAAAGTGAGTAACAACATAAAAACAAGGAGGTTTTACTTTATGAATAGTTCAAAAGAAATTAATGAATTAGTTAAGATTAATGACAAGGTCAAAACAGCATTACAAAATAATCATCCAGTTGTAGCTTTAGAGTCAACTTTAATTGCTCACGGGTTCCCTTATCCTCAAAATTATAACCTGGCTCTTGAGATTGAGGAACAAACCAAAAAATCAGGTGTAGTTCCTGCAACAATAGCTATTTTAGATGGCTATATAAAGGTTGGAATGGAAAGAGAAGACCTAGAGATTTTAGCAACCGATAAAAAGATAGTAAAAGCTAGCTTAAGGGATCTCCCTTTATTATTAGCAAAGAAAATAAATGGTGGAACAACTGTTGCTTCTACAATGCAAATAGCAGAAATTGTAGGGATTAAAGTTTTTGTTACAGGGGGAATCGGAGGAGTTCATTCGAATTTTACTGAAACTTTAGATATTTCCGCCGATCTTAAAGCATTATCAACATATAGAGTAGTAGTAGTATGCGCTGGTGCTAAAGCCATTATTGATATATCAAGAACAAGAGAATTATTAGAAACTTTAGGCGTTCCAGTACTGGGCTATCAAACAGAAGATTTTCCAGCTTTTTATTTTAGAGAAAGTGGTATTAAAGTTGATTATCGTATTGATTCTCCTGAAGAAATTTTTGAAGTAATGAAGATCAAGGAAAAATTAAACATACCGGGAGGAGTTTTAGTAACAGTTCCTATACCAAAGCAATATGAACTAACTAAGACTGATTTTAATCATCTTCTTCAAAAATTATTAAGAGAAACAAAAGAAAAAAATATATCTGGTAAAAATGTTACTCCATATTTATTAAAGCGTTTGAATGAAGAGACAGGTGGAGAAACTGTTATGTCAAATATTGCCTTAATTAAAAATAATTTATCTGTTGGGTGTGAAATTGCAAAAGCACTTAGTAGGAGGAACATATAATGACATTAGTTTTTGGAGATGTAATGATGGATATTTTGGTAAAAGTGGAAAGTGCATTAAATTATGGAAGTGATGCAATTGGAAGTATTGCCATAGAAGGAGGAGGTTCAGCTGCCAATTTTGCAAGTTGGTTATCTTACTTAGATGATAATGTCCTGTTTATTGGCAAAATTGGAGATGATTTTGCAGGTATTTTTTTGAAGAAAGATTTAGAAAAATATGGTGTAAAGAGCATTTTGATAGAAGGAAAGGGTGAAGCTTCAGGTAAAATAATTATTCTTATCGACAAACGAGGAGAAAGGACTATGATTACTGATAGAGGAGCCAATCTAACAATTAGAGCAAGCGATATTCCTAAAGAATTTCCTTCAAATGCTCAGCATCTTCATCTTACAGGATACAGCTTTTTTGGAAGCCAAACATTATTGGATTCTACTCTAACCATTTTAGAAAAGTGTAGGGAAAGGGGATTAACTGTTTCTGTTGACCCTTCTTCTTATTCATTTATTAGAGAATTTGGCCCCAAAAATTTTTAGATGTTACCAAAGGAATTGATATTATATTTCCAAATTTTGAAGAAGGAAAAATATTAACTGGGACAAATAAAGAAGAAGAAATTGTTAAATCACTTCTACGGTTTTATCCTACGGTTGTTTTAAAACTAGGTGAGAAAGGGTGCATAGTTGCTACAGATAAGGTTTTTTTTACAATTCAAAGCAGAAATCAAATTTCTAATCCAGACACAACTGGAGCAGGGGATGCGTTTGCAGCTGCCTTTGTAAAGGGATACATCAAAAACAAATTTGATTTAAAGAAGTCTGGAGAAGTGGCTAATGAGATAGCTTCTTTATGTGTTTCTAGGAAGGGAGGTAGACCACCTTTACGTCATTCATCTTTAGAGTTTTAAAGAACATTAACGAGTTGAAATGTCAAATAAATTTGATTTAGTTATTTATTGAAATCCTAAAAAATTTTACTTTTTAGAAAGCTGTTTTAATTAGTTTTAATTATACCCACTTTAGAAATGACAAAACATTCAGATTAAAAAAGTGTAAAAGAAGTAAATAAAAAAGAAAAAATATCAAAATAAATGGTTAGAATCAAAAAAAATCTTTGAAAATTACAAAAAAGATGAAGAAAAAGTAAAAGTTAAAAGAAGTAAAGAATTTTGACAAAAAACAGGAATAAAAACGATACAGTTAATGAATAACTGCCTATTAAAAAGAAATAAATTAAGTGAGAGTATCAATTACAAGCAAGCTGTTTCATACATTAATGTTTTAGGTGAACCAAGCAAATCATCTCTACCCATATTATGAGCTAAGAAAGCTGAAGCAATAAGATAAAGGTTAGAAAGATTACACTCAACTTCAACAGCATTGATAAATCTCAAAGAAGTAGAATTAGTCATATCAGCCAACTTAGAAAATATAGATTCAATGAGGGTACGTTTTTTGTAAACCTTTTTGAAAGAAGAAGAATCTCTGTTCAAAGAACTACGAAAATCATCTTTAGAAAAGTTTTTGTAAGCATAACAATTATGTTTGTTTAAAGGACAATTAGAAGGATCATCACAAACATACTTATTAGATTCAAAGTAATGAGAATGAAGAGAAAGAGGATTACCGCCAAAGTTAGCTTGGATAGGATGAGAATAATACACTTTTTGATTTATGAATTTACCATGACTCTTTTTTGTTGTTAAAGAAAGAACGAAAAGAAATAGGATAAGAATCGATACACAGATTATTAGGATCGAAAATGCCCTCATCAATACCCTTTTGAATAGAGTGAGCAATAATCTCAAACAAAAAAGAAGTATCAAATTTCTTTTTAAAGACAGAGAAAGTAGCCTCAGAAGGGACAAAGTTATTGATAGGATCAAATCCAATAGCTTGAGCGAATTTAGGATTAGTTCTAAGGAAATAAATCAATTCTCTCGTATTAAACCCTTTAACCTTTTGAACGAACAAAGCTTTAAGGATAGACTGATTAGAATAACCGAGTCTACCGCGCTTATGGATAAAATTAGGAACAACAGACCAATCGATAACATTGATTAAATCAAGAAGATATTTAGATTCAGAATGTACATTAAGATATTGATCATAAACGAAATCGAAATAAAGTTGAGAAGCATTAGAGTAGTAAGACATTTGTAAAACCTCCTTACGATTTAGTGAATTAATAATGCCAAAGAGATTATATCGTAAGGAGATAAATGTCAACAATAGGAAGGATTAAACATACGTTAAATTGTTTATTTTAGAATTTCTAAAGTGACTAAAAAAGTGTATATAAGGAGGGACGATTAATGCATGATTTTTTGGTGTTAGGCCATAGAGGATATAGTGCAAAATATTTTGAGAACACTATTGAAGCTTTTCAAAAGGCGTTAGAATTTGGAGCAGATGGCATCGAATATGATTCAAGATTAACTAAAGATGGGGTCCCAATAGTATTACATGACGAAGAAATAAACGGAATAAAATTAAGTTCCCTTGAATACAACCACCTTAGAACAATCAAATTTCCAAATGGTCAAATTGTGCCGACCGTAGAAGAAACAATAAGATCATTAGATGAAAAAGCATTTTTGAATTTAGAAGTAAAAGAAGTTGAAGCTGCTATTCCTTCATATGAAATAACAAAAGAATTAGGAGCATTGGATAGAACTTTATTTACCTCGTTCAAAGTAGATGCTCTTAGAAAAATTAGAGGAAAAGATAAAAATGTAAAAATTGGTTTATTGGTTGAATATGACACATTATATAACTTTTCAAGATTGCATAAGGAGCTTGTTCTCTATTCTCTGAATTTGTGGATAGACGCTATGAAAGAAAATATAGTGAGATCAAAAAAATCATTGAAAAAATGGCGTAATAAAGGCTTAAAGATATACTTATGGACTCTAAATGAACCTCAAGATTTATATGATTTTGAAGGTTTTTACGATGGTGTAATAACTGATGAAGTAGAATTAATTGTAAATGAGAGAAATAAAATGAGAATATGAACAAACAATGTTCAAAGGAAGAAAATTGCTTTTTGAAAAAGCAATATATTGCGAAATTAATTTATTCTAGTTATTATGCCGACTTTACTTAATAATTAAAATAAAACAGAAAAAGTGATCCATTGATAGTAAATGTTTAAATATTCATTAACCAATTTTGACTAAAAGAATGAAATAAAACCTATATTACCTAAAAAGTGAAAGTAAAGATCTTTTCTAAAATAATATTAGAGAATAGTCTTCAAAAGTTGGAAGGAGAGATCAGGTTTGAGGTATAAAAACGAAAAATTGCAAAAATGGGTTACATTATTGATTGTTGCTTTCACAGGTGGTGTGATAGATAAAATTTGTTACTTAAGAGAAACTTATTATGTTCCACTCCAAAAAGTCACAGGAGCTTCAAATTTTCAACTTGGTATACTTATGTCTGCATATGGTGTAACTAATTTTCTGTTATATATTCCTGGTGGAATCTTAGCAGACAATTATTCTCCAAAAAAATTAATAGTATTTTCATGTTTTGCAACTTCCATTTTAGGTTTTTGGTATTCATTAATTCCTTCATTTGGTCAACTGATATTTATACATGTAATGTTTGGATTTACTGTAGTATTAACATTTTGGGCCGCTATGGTAAAAATTATAAACAATTTAGGAGATTCTAGTGAACAAGGTAAATTATTTGGAATTTCAGAAGGTTTAAGGGGAATGTTTGGAGCCATTGCAGCTTTTGTTTCTATAATATTTTTTAACAAAATGGCGAGCGAAGCTAAAGGATTGAAAGCTGCAATAACCTGTTATAGTGTAATACTTATCTTAGGAGGGGTTTTAGCTGTTCTTTTTATTGTTGAACCTAAAACGTCGAATAGTTTCGAAGTTAATGAAGTTAAAAATGAAGAGAAAAAGGAATTAAAAGAAAAGAAGGGTAGTTTTTTGGTAGTTGTAAAAATGCCACAAATATGGTTAGCTGGAATTTTGGTGTTTGCTAATTATTCTGCTTGGATATTTCATAGTATGGTTACTCCTTATCTTAGCCAAGCTTTTGAACTAAGTACATCTGCTGTTGCAACTTTGAGCACAATTCGTACTTATGTTATGATGATGATAGGAGGACTTGTAGCAGGGCTTTTAACTAGTAAAATAGGGTCTGTTGTTCGTTTTATACAATATGGTTTTTTTGGAATGATAATTTTTGGTCTAGGTTATTTGTTAATACCACCTAACCGATCTTGTATATTGTTGATTGTGTTAAATTTCATATTATATGGTTTATGTTTGTATAGCACGAAAGCTTTATATTATGCAACTATAGATGAAATTTTTGTCCCAAAAGAATTAGTGGGAAGGGCTTCGGGAATCATATCTCTCGTTGGCTACTGTCCGGAAATTTTCATGTATATGTGGGCAGGTAATATTGTAGATAATGCAGAAGGATTATCTGGTTATCGACGAGTTTTTATGTTGATGATTATTTTTGCAGCAATTGGACTAATCGTTTCCATTATTTCGAAGCGTTATATAGAAAAGGAAAGACAGCACATATTAATTCAAAACTCAGAACTTAAAGAATAAAATTGGAGGTATATTTATAATGTATTCATCTATTAATAGTAATTATAGCGGAGATTCATATGGCTGGATAGATATAGAGAAACAGATTCAGAACATATCCAAAGCAGGCTTTACTCATATCCAATGGTGTCACGATTGGGAAGGAGAATATTTATATTGTCCCAGTGAGATGCTTCAAATTAGAGACTTATTGGATCAACTTGGAATAAAAGCTCATACAGTTCATGCTTCAGAAGGTGGAATACGCTTAAAAAAAATTAAGGGTAAAACAGTCTTTGTTAACCGCTATAGACTTACAGATATTAGGAAAGATTATACTTCTATGAATGAATATAATCGGTTAGCAGGAGTAGAACTGTTAAAAAATAGAATTGATCTTTGTACATACATTGGGGCGAGTGTAATGGTACTTCACATGCAACTACCTTACAAAATGTTTGAAGAAAGCTCTTTAGATAAAGAAAAATATTATATTCAGGTTTACAAATCTTTTGACGAACTGCAGTCGTATGCTAAGGTAGCTGGAATTCGAATTGCTCTTGAGAACCTACTTTGCACCCCTCTTCATCATCAAGATGAACAATTTGATAGGATGTTTAGTAGATATGATGAACAATTTTTAGGCTTTTGTTATGATTCAGGTCATTCGGTACTTATGAGTAGAGAAAATTATTATTATTTTTTAGAAAAGTATTTAAAGCGTTTATATGCTACCCATTTACATGAGGCAGATCCTTTACCAAAAGAAATGGCTAATGATGATTTAGAAATCGTAAAGCGTGACAAACATAAGATCCCATTTACAGGTATTATAAATTGGGACATAGTAGCAGACTATATCGCTAAGTCGCCATTAGAGTTACCACCAGATTTTGAAGTACTTCTTAGGGCTAGGACGAAAGAAAAAGAAATGAAATTACTTGTAGAATGTCGCAAAAAAGCTGAAAAATTTTATAAAATGATTATAAGGTGTAAAGATCAATGTTCTAAATATAATACTCCAAGTGGTGGTTAAAAAAAATGGTGCAGTAAAGGCTTAAAGATATACTTATGGACTCTAAACGATCCTCAAGATTTATATGATTTTGAAGGTTTTTACGATGGTGTAATAACTGATGAAGTGGAACTAATTTAAAAGTCAATACCTAAATGAACAAAAAATGGGAAATAATAATGTACAAAAAATAGAATTAAGAATTAGCAACATTTGAAAACAAATCAAGTTTTTCTTTTAGTCTGTAAGATTCGCCTTTTATTGAAATCACATGAGAATGATGCAAAAGTCTATCTAAAATAGCTTGAGCTAACATTGGAGTACCAAATATCTCTTGCCAATCAGAAAATGGTGTATTTGTTGTTATTATTGTACTATGTTTTTCGTACCTCTCTGAAATCAATTGAAAAAACAAATTAGAACTGTCATTATCTATTGGTAAATAACCTATCTCATCTATTACAAGTACTTTGTATTTTGCAAAATGTTTCAATCTTATCTCAAGTCTATTTTCCAACAATGCTTTTTTTAGTTGTGACATTAAGTCGTAGAAATTGATAAAATAAGTTGAATATCTGTGTTTTGCCGCTTCTGTTGCTATTGAAACTGCTAAGTGTGTTTTACCTACTCCTGGTGTTCCTACAAACAATATATTTTCCTTGTTCTCTACAAATCTCAAACTTTTTAAATCCAATATCTCTTGTTTATTTATCCCTGGTTGAAAGTCAAAATCAAAATCCTCCGTTCCTTTCAAGAAAGGAAAGTTTGCCACCCTTACACATGAATACATAGCTCTTTTCTCTTTTGCTTTTATTTCTAATTCACTCAATTCATACAATGCATCTACAAAACTCTTTTCTTCTTCTTTTATTAAATTCAAATATTTATCTAAATTATTTTTCATATGAATGAGATTCAATTCTTCTAAGTTATTTTGAAGCTTTGTATAGTTACTCATATATCCCACCTTTCACAAAAGATTATTTAATCTTTTTAAGTTGTTAGAACAGATTTCTTCTAACTCTTCTTTACTTTTTACGTGCTTACTCATCAACATCTTGTAATGTTCGGGTAAATAATTGATTTTTTTGGTTTCTTCAATAATTTTGTGTACCGTTATTAGTTCTGGGCTATAATATATATACAAAAGGTTTTCTTTTACTTTCAAACTTACAGTTTTATTTATATATTTTTCAGGAACAGAGTATTTATTTCCTTTGTAGTATATTAGTGAGTCTTTATGGACCTTCACTTTGAGAGGGTGGTCTAAATAAGATTCAACGATATTCACATTTGGCACAGGAGATAGATACTCTTTCTCTTTTTGAAGCAAAAGGATAGGTGAAACATTTGTTGCTTGACTTATCTGAGTATTTACTTTGTGATTTATCCTTTTTATTATCTCCTTTAGTTCTTCTCCGCTTTCAAACTCTCTATCGTATGGTAGTATCCATGAAACAAATTTGTTGGCTGATTCTATCTTTCCTTTCGTGTATGAATGAGCTGGTTTACATAGCTTTATTTTGAATCCAAAATCTTTTGCAAATGCCCTCATTTTATTGTTTATCTTTCTACAAGTTCCGTTGATGTCAACAACCGTTCCCATATTGTCAAACAATATCTCCTTTGGAACACCTCCCGTTTGCTTAAATGCTGATATTAAACATTCAAATACATCTTGTTGCGTCTTTTCTTTCCTATATTCAAAGTAACAGTATCTCGAGTATCCTAACTTGTAGCTAAATACATTGAATTCAAATTCTTCTCCTGTTTTCGAATATAGTTTTATATCTTCTTTCCAATCTACCTGTGCTTGTACTCCTTCTAATGTTTCAAACCTCGGATGCCCTTTCACTGATTTCTCTGATTTCATCTCCTTTCTTTTCACATATTTACTGAAATTAGAATATGTCCCTACGTCTAATCCGTCATCTTTCAACTTTTCATATACAGCTCTTATCGTAACCCCTTTTATTGAAAGTTTTAACTTGATTTCATCGTAATACTTATCTAATTTGCTTGGTTTATCCCTTTTCTTAGCTTTCCCTTCGTATCCTTCGTAATACTTTTTCACTGTCCTTCTATCTACTGCATATATCCTTGCTAATTCAGAAAAATTTGGTTTCATTCCCATCACCTTTATTATTTCTATTTGCTTTTTCAACTCTTTCATCTTTGGTATCCTTCTCCTCCTTTTCCTAATCCAATCACTAGGAGAAGGATACCATTTTTATGTACATTTATGTACATCTTTATTTGCAACTTTTCCTACATTTTTACTTTACTATTTACATAGGTTTATATTATTACAATCAAGGATTTGTTCCATCAGCCTTCCAACATATTCATTGCCATCGTTCCCATCCATTTCTGACGTGGAAGGAATACTCAACACTCCTGCTTGACCTCGAGGTTCCACCCCTACTTCTTGCAGGTAGCCTTCTTTCGGAAGTTGTCTGTTTTCTGCATATCCCTCCGTGTCTTTCAATCTCTGGGTACCTCCTATCGTTTGGCCCTTCCTTATCTTTTTTAAGTACTCTGACCTCTGCTGACTTCTGACAGTTTTAGCTCCGATGTCTCCATCTTTGCATGCCGGTTGTAACTGTCTGCTTCCTGACTTTCTGTCAGACCTCCCCGGGTAAGTACGATTGCCTTCATCCCATATACCTACCGCATTTACTGTATGGAATTCGGACAGTGTCGGACTTTGTTTTGTTTAGCAAACTCATTCATTCCAATTCAGCCTTATATGCGGTTCTTGCTCATCGGGCCGGGATTTTGCCTCCATCTTCCTTCAGATTCCACCTCACGGTGGACACCCTTGATTTTGGCTAATGGTTCCCACTGCCAAGCCCATAGCGGACTTTCACCGTCAAGCTATCTTACATGCCGGGCGCACTAAAAAAGCAGAATGTAGGAACATTCTGCTATAAGATTAATTATAAATTGAGAATTAAAAAGCTAAAACTCTGATGGACCTATCGTAAGTATCTATCTTTTACTGATAAATTCATTACCTTCTTCCCATCTGTTTTCTTCTGGGTAATAAAACACAGGTACAATTCTCATTTCACCCTTTGCAGAATCAAGGGTGGCATGATAGTAATGATTTGTTGAAGAAGTAGTTTCTGCTAACCACCAACTATTACCTGGTTTAACTGCTTCACCTTTACCTCCCCCGCCTAAACCACCAACTTTTAAGAAACCTTTAGTAGGTGATTGCGGTAATCCTCTTTCTCTTCATTCTCATTACTTTGAATCTAATAAGTATGTTTG
>ERZ795060.917-NODE-917-length-37411-cov-16.073696_pt1 | contig 37411 bp, 36 predicted proteins | sample MGYA00375144_ERZ795060 | MGnify/ENA primary metagenome ERZ795060 (study PRJEB30189, sample SAMN05720157) | activated sludge metagenome | isolation source: anaerobic digester from wastewater treatment plant | place: Japan | collected 2015-05-15 ... | reverse complement strand
GAAATGCAAAAGAACTGTTTGCAAATCCTGATGTCGATGGCGGACTTATTGGTGGGGCTTCATTGAAATCGCAAGATTTTAAAGCTATCATTGATGCTTTTTAAATCACTGTTTTTGAAAATATTTTGATAAAAATCCTGTAAGTATTGCTTATGGGATTTTTTATTTTTATATCTTTGAAGATATTAAAAGAAAAGAAATTTTCTTAAAGAGAAAAAAATAAAAAAATGTTGATTAAAATTTACAATACCAATCCTAATTCGAATGAAATCCGTCGTGTAATAGAAGTTTTACGTCAGGGTGGTGTTATTATTTTTCCAACTGATACTGTTTATGCGTTTGGATGCGATATTTTTAACAAAAAAGGAGTAGAATATATCATCAGATTAAAGAAAAAAGATTTACGACGTTCACAACTTTCCTTTGTTTGTCATGATTTAAGTGAAGCAAGTGAATATGCCAGACTCGATGATAGAACTTTTAAACTTTTAAAGGACAATTTGCCGGGACCTTTTACTTTTATTCTGAATGGAAGTCATAAATTACCCAAACTTTTTAAAGATAAAAAAACAGTAGGGATTAGAATGCCCAATAATAATATTGCATTGGAAATTGTTCGTGAATTGGGAAATCCTATGATGACCAGTTCCATTTTTTATCACGAAGATACTAAGGAATATATCACTGATCCAGAATTAATCGAAGAGAAATATGGGAAATTAGTTGATCTGGTGATAGATGGTGGCGAAGGCGGTTATATTCCTTCTACAGTGGTTGATTGTACAGGCGATGAACCTGTTATCATTAGACAAGGTGCTGGTCAACTTGTTTATTAAAAAAATAAAAAAGCAGGAACAAGCCCGTCCCTGCTGATGGTTAAATTGAGCTTTTAAAAAATCTTTTATAATATTTTCTTTAATAGATTTTTCATACTTATCTTTTCGCTAATCACACTGGAAAGAGCTTCAATTTTTACACGTTCCTGTTCCATTGAATCACGATAACGAATCGTTACCGTATTGTCTTCCAGTGTTGTATGATCAACTGTAATGCAAAACGGTGTACCAATGGCATCCTGACGACGGTAGCGCTTGCCGATAGAGTCTTTTTCGTCATAAAAACATTTAAAATCAAGTTTTAAGTCTTCATAAATTTTGTGAGCTATTTCAGGAAGACCATCTCTTCTGATTAACGGAAAAATGGCTACTTTAATCGGAGCAAGTGCAGGTGGAAATTTCAGTACTACTCGACTTTCATTGTTTTCAAGTTTCTCTTCCGTGTAAGCTGCTGCCATAATGGAAAGAAAAGTCCGATCAAGTCCAATGGAAGTTTCAATAACGTAAGGAATATAAGATTCATTCAGATCTATATCAAAATATTTCAAACTTTTCCCTGAATATTTTTCATGATTTTTCAAGTCAAAATCGGTTCGCGAGTGAATGCCTTCAATTTCTTTAAAGCCGAAAGGAAATTCAAATTCAATATCAGTAGCGGCATTGGCATAATGAGCAAGTTTTTCGTGATCATGGAAACGATATTTTTCATCACCAAATCCCAATGCTTTGTGCCATTTCATTCGGAAGTTTTTCCAATATTCAAACCATTTCATTTCTTCACCAGGACGAACAAAAAATTGCATTTCCATTTGTTCAAATTCTCGCATTCTGAAAATAAATTGACGTGCAATGATTTCATTACGAAAAGCTTTGCCAATTTGAGCGATACCAAAAGGAATTTTCATTCTTCCTGTCTTTTGCACATTCAGAAAATTAACAAAAATTCCTTGAGCAGTTTCGGGACGCAAATAAATGGTCATTGTCGCATCAGAATTCGAGCCTAATTCAGTAGTAAACATAAGATTGAACTGTCGCACATCTGTCCAATTTTTGGTGCCGCTGATGGGGCAAACAATGTCATAATCCATGATGATTGCTTTCAGCTCTGCCAGATCATTTTCTATCATTGCTTTTAGATAACGGCGATGAAGTTCTTCACGTTTCGCAATGTGTTCTTTCACCTGTTCATTAGTAGAGCGAAAAAGTGCTTCGTCAAAATTTTTGCCAAACCGCTTTGCTGCTTTTTCCACTTCCTTTTCTATCTTTTCATCATATTTTGCAATTAAATCTTCAATCAGAACGTCTGCTCTGTATCGTTTTTTACTGTCTTTATTGTCAATTAATGGATCATTAAAAGCATCAACATGACCGGAAGCTTTCCACGTAGTAGGATGCATAAAAATGGCGGCATCGAGTCCTACTACATTTTCGTTCAGCATGGTCATGCTTTCCCACCAATATCTTTTAATGTTATTTTTTAATTCGACTCCATTCTGACCATAATCATACACGGCACTTAAACCTTCATAAATTTCGCTGGATGGAAAGACGAAACCATATTCTTTGCAATGAGCTATCAGTTTTTTAAAAACTTCTTCCTGTGAAATCATATATTTGATTTTCGATTTTTTATGATTGATGTAATTTTCAAGTTTCTTTGAAACTTCCAAAAAAGTTACAAAAAGTTTTGCAAAATTACAGTTTTTTTTCATTTTCTGGGAGCTCTATTAAGAAATATGTTGATTTTTTAGGTTTTAAAAATTGAAATAAGTTATTCTGATATTTTTTAGTAAAGTTTATATTCAATAATTTCGTTTTTTTACAAAGAATTATTTACTTTTGATTTTTAAAAATTTATGAGGAAAAAAATTAATTTTGACTAAATGAAACGCTATGTTTTCCCCATTTTTTTAGTGATAGTTTGTTTAAAAGTTTTCTCTCAGGATTTGTCATCTCCTATTTATTCATTAACTACTACCAACAATTTGTATGGAGTCACTTTTATACATTTGCTGGATAATTATCTTTCTCCATTGACTTACGATGGCATAGGATTCCGTTATGATTATTCAAGCAGGAAATACCTTTCTTCCAACAACCTAAAGCTATCACGAGAGAATCAATTTAATATAAATATTGCCGTCACCGAAAATCCTGCTAAAACAAGCAATATCAGTTATTTAGGAATGGATTATGGCTGGGGTTTGCATTACCATTTTCGACCTGCAAAGAATGTTCAATTGTTAGCTGGCGGTTTGTGGAATATTGAGTTCGGCTTGAAAGCTAACAGTCGAAACCAAAATAATCCCATGAATATAGATTTAGCTACGAATTTGAATTTTTCAGGCATGGCAATTTACGATACAAGAATTTTGAAATATCCTTTTCGTTTCCAATTTACTTTCTCTTCTCCTTTTTTAGGTCTTATGTTTATCCCAGAACAAGGAGAATCTTATTATGAAATTTTTGAATTGAAAAATTATTCCGATATTCTTCATTTTAGTTCTTTCCATAACAAACAAGGTTTTACAGAAGAATTAACTATTCAAGTCCCTTTAAAACATACAACGTGGAAATTAGCCGTCAGAAATGATTACTTGAAGTATTCGGCTAATGAAATGGTTTTTAAACGTAACGATTGGGCTATTTCACTGGGCTATGTATTTGATATTTATAAATTTGCTGGTAGAAAAAATAAGTTGCCTGCCAATTGTATTAGTCCTGATTACAAATAAAAAGAAAGATTCTCGATGCAAAAATATCTGGTAATTTTCTTGTTGGCGATTTTCTCTTTTTCATGTATTGAAGATCCTGATATACAGCCCAATACTTTTGACGGCAACTTCAAGGCACTATGGGAAATTATTGATACACGATATTGTTATCTGGATTATAAGCACATTAATTGGGATTCTGTTTATTATGCCTATCATCTTAGAGTTTCTTACGTTAAAAATGAATATGAATTGTTCGATTTGATGGATAAAATGCTTGCTGAATTGAAAGATGGACATGTGAATTTATATTCTCCTTTCAATGTCAGCCGATATTGGAACTGGTTTACCGATTATCCAAAAAATTTTAATGATTCTCTCATTTACACGGATCGCTATTTAGGAAAAAACTATCGGATTGCTGGAGGCATGCATTATGAAATGATTAACAATGGAAATATTGGCTATATTTATTTTGGCGATTTTGAAAAAGAGTTTACTGATACGAATATAGCCTATATTTTTGACTATTTTTCGCATTGTAAAGGGATAATTATTGATGTAAGAAATAATGGAGGTGGTTACTTGAGTAGTGCTGAGCAGCTTGCCTCTTATTTTTTTAAGGAAAAAACATTAACAGGTTATATTTCTCATAAAACTGGTCCCGGTCATTCTGATTTTTCAGAACCTATAAAAATGTATACTACTCCACATAAAAAATTAAGATGGTTGCGACCCGTTGTAATTCTTACCAATCGGATGTCTTACAGTGCTACCAACGATTTTGTAAACAGAATGAAACTGGCACCTTATGCTCTCATTGTTGGCGATAAAACTGGCGGTGGCGGTGGATTACCTTTGTCGAGCGAAATCCCAAATGGCTGGATGATTCGTTTTTCTGCTTCTCCTATTTTTGACAGCCACATGCAACATATTGAAGAAGGGATTGAACCTGACATTCAAAAAGATATGAGTAAACGAGGGGCAATAAATGGCTATGATTCGATCATTGAAGAAGCAATCCGACAAATAAATTCTTACTTTTCAAAAACTTATTAGCAAAATAACAAATAATATTTTGATTTATTTTTAGGAAATGTTTTTGATGTAAAAAAATTATGCGAAAGCTGAAAGTAACCGAAATGAATCGCCTCACTGTGGAAGAATTCAAGCAACAATCTAAACTTCCGCTGGTGATTGTGCTGGACAATGTTAGGAGTTTACATAATGTTGGTTCTGTATTTCGCACCGCTGATGCTTTTCGTGTGGAAGAAATTTATTTGTGTGGCATTACACGTATACCTCCGCATCCTGAACTCCATAAAACAGCTTTAGGAGCAGAAGATGCAGTAAACTGGCGGTATTTTCAGGATACGCATCGGGCAATTGACGATTTAAAGACGAAAGGTTACAGCATTTTTTCTATTGAACAAGCTGAAGGAAGCACCTTATTGCAAAATTTACAATTGCCCAAAAATGGCAAATTTGCTGTAGTGCTGGGTAATGAAGTAAAAGGTGTACAGCAAACAGTGATCGACCTGTGCGATGGATGTATTGAAATCCCTCAATTTGGTACCAAACATTCATTGAATGTAAGCGTTACGTGCGGCATCATTGTTTGGGAATTTTTCAAAAAAATAGCACTATCTTTATAAAAATACTTTCAAATATGGATTGGAAAGAAAAACTGAAAGAAATAAAAGCAACTTTGCCACAAGTAGAAGATCAAGAAAAAGAAGATGAAAAGGCGACAGCAAAAAATATTCAAAAAGAGCCGTTGCGAATTCAGTTAGAAAAACGAAATAACAAAGTGGTGACTTTAGTCAGTGAATTTCAAGGCAGTGAAGAAGAGTTGAAAGATCTGGCTCGTCTATTGAAAATGAAATGTAGTAGTGGTGGCACTTACTCTGATAATCAAATTTTAATTCAGGGAGATTTTAGAGTAAAAATTGCGGAAATTTTGGAAAATCTGGGATATAAAGTGAAAAAAATCAATTTTAAATAATAGTTTTTACAAATTTATTCCTTAAACGAGAATTTTTATTTTATAAAGTTTTTTCTTCACTTTTTAGTTAGAATAAAGATTTAAAATATTCTTATCAATCAAAAAATTATCAAAGAACTTTCTTTAATTTAACCACAAATTTGTATATTTGTTTTTATTGTGCGTTGTTTTTTCTCATTTTTTATTTTCGTTACGTTTCTTTTTATATTGAGAAAAATATCAATGAAGTTGTAGAACCTTACAATTAAATTCAAATTTATGTATAATGAATCTTTATTTTTAAGCGCAATTTCGGAATCCTATAAGAATTTTGTTGAATATGGACCCAGAAGCAATAAAAAATTAATTCCTCTTCACACATTTGTTGGAGAAACTTTACAAAACATTTGGGGAAAAGATTTTGAACTCTATTTTATAAGCGAGAGCACAAAAGAATTTACTGTTGAAGGAAAATATTATCCTAAGGCAATTGACATAACAGTAGCACAAAATGGAATACCAGTTTTTTGTTTTGGAGTTAAATTTATTACGAGTAACTACAAACAAAATTCTAATAATTATTTTGAAAATATGATGGGTGAAACCGCTAATATTCAAGCAAAGAAAGATTTACCGTATGCTCAATTAATCATATTAAGACATGAAACGCCCTATTATGAAAAAACGGTACAAAAAAGTGGTAGAAAAAAGGCAACAAAAATTGAAATTATCAATGAATATTATTTGCAAAAATATTTGAATTTAATTTTTGATTCTCCTCAGGCTCATAGACCTTTTGCAATGGGCATCATTTTAATTAACGTTAATGAACAAACTTGTAATGTTGAAAAAGTAAATCTAAACTCTGTTTTCGAAGCAGATTTTGCTGAATTATTTGAAAAAAAATTATCTATAACTGCTGAATTCAAGTTGCATTAATTACTTGAATTTACGTTATAACGCCCTGTGGAAAAATTATTTGCTTTATGCCCCAAAATCATCGAACATGAGCATTTCTCTGGGTACCCCTAAATCATCTAACATTTTTTCAACTGCTTTTGCCATAGGTCCCGGTCCACACATGTAATATTCAATTTCTTCTGGTTCAGGGTGATTTTTCAGATAATTATCATATATTACGCTATGAATAAAGCCTACATAACCTGTCCAATTATCTTCTGGCAAAGGTTCGCTGAGTGCAATTTGGAAAGTAAAGTTTGGGAATTCTTTTTCTAATTCACGGAAATCTTCTTCATAAAAAATTTCATTTTTCGAACGAGCCCCATACCAGTAGGATATTTTCCTGTCGCGTACCTGCAATGTTTTGAGTAAATGCAAAATATGAGAGCGCAGAGGAGCCATTCCTGCACCTCCACCGATATAAAGCATTTCGCGTTTAGAATTAATAATGGGATGAAATTCACCAAATGGACCCGACACCTTTACCTTATCACCTGGTCTGAGGTTAAAAATATATGTTGAAGCGATACCTGGCTTTACATCCATAAATGTGCCTGTAGATTTATCAATTGGTGGAGTAGTAATACGTACATTTAACATTACAATATCTTTTCCTTCTGCTGGATAATTTGCCATAGAATAAGCTCGCATTGTTTCTTCATCATTATCACACGATAAATCCCAAAGCTTCATTTTATCCCAATCGGAACGGAAACGTTCATCTATATCAAAATCAGAAAATTTAATCGTATTATATTTAGGAATATCTATTTGAATATAACTTCCAGGAATAAAATCTAATCTTTCGCCTTCTGGTAATTTTACAATCAATTCTTTGATAAAAGTAGCTACATTTTTGTTGGAAATTACTTTACACTCCCATTTTTTGACACTTAAAATAGAAGGTGGTATTTTAATAGAAATATTTTCTTTTACTTTTACCTGACAACTTAATCTCCATTTTTCTTTAATTTCTTTTCGAGTAAAATGACTAATTTCTGTGGGTAAAATTTCACCACCACCTTCGAAAACTTGACACTTACATTGAGCACAAGTGCCTTTACCTCCACAAGCGGAAGGAAGAAAAATTTGTTGCATCGCTAATGTATTTAATAACGTTCCTCCTGCTGGCACTTCTAATTTTTTATTCTCATTAATAGTGATGGTTACGGTACCAGAAGAAATTAAATATTGTTTTGCAACAAGCAAAATAATAACTAAAAGTAAAATTACAACAAGAAAAACTACTAAACTGGCAACCAAATTGACTGTATCTATCGCTAATAACATATAAATATAAGCTTATTTATTTTAAAGTAGAATTTTTTAATGATTTTAAACAAGTAAAGGTCAGAGTTTTAATCCAGAAAAGCACATAAATGCTATTCCCATTAATCCAACGGTAATGAATGTAATACCAAGTCCTTTAAGCGGTGCAGGAACATCGGAGTATTCCATTTTTTCTCTTATAGCTGCTAACCCAATAATAGCAAGCCACCAGCCAATTCCTGAACCAAGAGCATAAGCTGTTGCTTCTCCAATATTATGATAGGCACGTTGCTGCATAAAAAGGGAAGCACCCATAATAGCACAATTCACTGCTATTAAAGGCAAGAAAATTCCTAATGAATTATAAAGCGAAGGAAGAAATTTTTCAACCACCATTTCAACAAATTGAACTATTCCTGCAATTACTGCAATAAATAAAATAAAAGATAAATAACTTAAATCAAGATTTGCTAATTCAGGACTTAGCCATTTCAAGGATCCTTCTTTCAAAACATAATTTTCAAGAAGATAATTCACAGGAACAGTAATAAGCAGGACGAAAGTTACAGCTATACCTAACCCCATTGAAGTTTTTACATTTTTAGAAACAGCCACATACGAACACATTCCTAAAAAATATGCAAAAATCATGTTATCGACAAAAATCGATTTAACGAATATATTAAATACATTTTCCATTGTTAAAATTTATCTTTGAAATTTTTATTTTTCTTGTAATTCTTTGTTATGATAACGATGTATCCAAACAATACATGCAATTAATATCAATGCCATTGGAGGCATTAACATCAACCCATTGTTCATATAGCCAGCCTCATAAAATGAGGCTGGAATTATGCGAATATCAAACAAAGTCCCAGAACCTAATAATTCACGGAAAAAGCTTACAATTACCAATATAATTGCATAACCTAAACCATTACCTAAACCGTCCAGAAAAGAATCCCATGGTTTGTTGGACATTGCATAAGCTTCCAATCGTCCCATTAATATACAATTGGTAATAATCAAACCCACATATACCGATAATTGAACACTTACATCATAGACATAGGCTTTTAAAATTTCGCTAACTATTGTCACCAAAGCAGCAACAACAACTAATTGGATAATAATCCTTATTCGATTAGGAATGGTATCACGTATCAATGAAACAATAACGTTAGAAAAAGCAACTATAATAGTAACAGAAATTCCCATTACCAAAGCTGGTTTCAGTTTGGCTGTTACTGCAAGAGCTGAACAAATTCCTAATATTTGTACCATAATAGGATTATTCTTGCTCAGCGGCCATAAAAAGGCTTGTTTTGATTTTCTTGAAAATAATTTACTCATTGATTCATTCCTCCTGTGGTTGGTTGTTGTAAAAATTGAACATATTGTCCTATGCAGTTCAATAACATAGCTTCTACTCCTTTACTGGTAATAGTACCCCCCGAAATAGCATCCACCTGATCTTTTCCTTCGGCTTTTTTACCAGCTTTCATTACAGCAATAGAAACAAATTCATTTTTATCATTTAAAATATGTTTACCGATAAATTGCTTCTGAAAAGGCAGTTCGGCAATACTTGCACCTAAACCAGGGGTTTCACTGGCATGAGAAAAATAAACACCATAAATAGTATTTTTATCATCATTCAAAGCAAGATAACCCCAGATAGGTCCCCACAATCCTGTCCCTCGCAAAGTAAGGATATATTTTGTTTCTCCATCAACGTTGGCAATATAAAGAGGTAAACGTCTGTCTTCTAATTTTTTTGTCAATTCTTTGGCAAAATCAATATTAAAAGCTTCTTTTTTGGACTCTGAAAGAATTTCACCTTTATAGTTTATAACCAAACCTTTCACAATATATTGATCGTATAAACTTGCTACATCTTTCCCTTTTGTGTCTATTTGTAAGGAACTTAAAATTTGTCTTTTTTTGTCAAGTTCAATATTTGCATTTTGTTTTTCTTTCAATGCTCCTGATACAAAAGCTAACATTAATGCTACAATTACCACTACTATTGTAGCATAAATTAAGGTATAACTGTTACTATTGGTATCCATTCTTTATCTTTAATTTAATAATTGTAAATAGAGCTTTCAGTTTAAATTTATTGAACTGGCTTTGTTATTCTTTTGTTGCGTTGTTTAACATTTGCTTCAACTACATAATAATCGATTAATGGAGCAAAAATATTCATTAGCAAAATAGAAAGCATCATTCCTTCAGCATAACCTGGGTTCAAAACGCGAATGATGATAGCCATACAGCCTATCAGAAAGCCATAAATCCATTTCCCTTTTTCTGTTCGAGCTGAAGTTACTGGGTCAGTAGCCATAAATACTGCACCAAACGCAAAACCGCCAAATACTAAATGACAATACCATGGAAAATTAGCAGAAGCTGTATCAGGACCGAACAAATTAAAAATAATTCCCATAAAAGCACCGCCTAAAAATACTGAAAGCATAGTTTTCCAACTTGCTACACCAGTAACGAGCAAAAGTATTGCCCCAAGCAAAATGGCAATTTTAGAAGTTTCTCCTACCGAGCCAGGGATTAATCCGATAAATCCATCCCAAAAACTTAATGTATTGCCAAAAGTATCGGTAATATGAGGGAGGCTATTTGTGGAAGTAGCAATTTGTCCCAGCGGAGTAGCACCTGAAAAAGCATCAATTGCTTTACCGCCACCAAAACCTAAGGCACTTCCTGTCCGTACCCACACTGAGTCACCTGTCATGTGAGTTGGATAAGCAAAGAATAAAAAAGCTCGTGTAACTAAAGCTACATTAAAAATATTCATTCCAGTTCCACCAAAAACTTCTTTTGCAAAAATTACAGCAAAAGCTGTCGCAATAGCTACCATCCACAACGGAGTATTGATTGGTAAAATTAAAGGAATAAGAAATCCTGTTACCAAAAAACCTTCTTGGATTTCTTCACCTTTTATTTGAGCCACCGTAAATTCAATTCCTAAACCAACTACATAAGAAACAATTATATAGGGTAAAACTGCTAAAAAGCCAAACAAAAAAGTTATCCAAAAATTGGCATTTACTCCAATAGCTAAATAGTGTTGATAACCAGTATTGTACATCCCAAATAAAAGAGCTGGAATAAGAGCTATCACCACTGTTATCATGGTACGTTTTGTATCATTAGGATCATGGATGTGGCTACCATACTTTGGAGCGGTAGTATTGGGAACAAATAAGAAGGTTTCAAAACCATCATATACAGAATGAAGTTTTTCAAATTTACCTCCTTTTTCAAAATGAGGTTTAACTTTATCCATGAAATTTCTTAAAGCATTCTTCATATCACGATTTTTTCCTTTAGAGGCAAATTTAATGTTGTTGTGTTATTCAAGTTCTTTTTTCATTGTATCTAAAGCATCACGCACAATAAGTTGAAGTGGCAATTTAGATGTACAAATAAATTCACATAAAGCCACATCTTCAGGAGCGATTTCATATCCTCCAAGTGCTTCCATTTTTTCAATATTTCCTGTAATCATGGCTTTAAAAAGATATTCTGGCAAAATATCCATAGGTAAAACTTTATCATATTCATTGGACATGATAATGGCACGCTTACCGCCTAATAAACGGGCATCATATTGATATTTAATTTTGCCAAAAAATTTTTGAAACCATTTTTTTTGAAATATTTTTGAAAAATATAAATTACTGGCACTAAATTTATGGATTCTTGGCATTGCCCAACCTAAAAATTCATGTTGATCACTTCCTTCTTCAAGAACAAAAATTTGAGAAGCATAGGGATTTAACCATTCATTTTCTTCTATTTTAATTCCACTGAGCACATTTCCTGTAATATAGCGTAAAATAAGACCTTTATATACATTCCCCTTAATAAAAGGTTCGATGTTAGCACCAACAAGAGTACGATAATATTGGGGTTGAACTACACAAGGACCGGTTAAAGCAAGTGTATAACTTAAATCGACAATCCCTTTATTGAAAAATCTTCCAATAAACAATACATGCTGAACATTAATAGTCCAAACTATTTCTCCTTTGTTAATAGGATCGACGTGGTTAATTTGAACGCCAACATTGCCAATAGGATGAGGTCCTTCATATTCAGTAATTTCTACATTTCGAACGGAGCGGAAATCATTAAAATCTTTCGTTGGTTTTATTCCAAGATGAATCTTTCCTTTGGTAAGTTTGCTTAAAGCATCAATACCAGTCTGAAAATCACCGAATTGACCTTTTAAAATAAAATTGTAATCTGGAGCCAGCGGTGAGGAATCAAAACAAGAAATAAAAATTGCTTTAGGTGATTTATTTGGGTCGGCAATAATATCATAAGGACGTTGCTTGATGAAAGGCCATAATCCAGCATTCAATAACTGAGCTTTTACCTCTTCACCAGTTGTTTCAGATAAGGGCTTTATTTTAAAAGGAACATATTGAATTTTGCTATCTCGTTCGATAGCGATACTTAATATCTTTCTACGTTCACCTCTGTTAATAGCCAAAACTTTACCACTCACTGGTGAAACAAAATTCATAGTATCAAAAGTCTTGTCATGAAAAATGGGAGAACCTGCTTTAACTTCATCGCCAGCTTTTACTAACATTTTAGGAACGACGCCATGATAATATTCCGGTACAAGTGCCACTACATCTGAAATAACGGTGCCGCCCAATGTTTTTTGAGCTTCCCCTTCAATTGGAATATCAAGACCCCGCGTAGTTTTTATCAGATTAGCCATAAAATTTCTAAATTTAAATTTAATCCCTATTTTAGGGAAATTTTGCCTTACCTTAAAAAACGTTGCAAAATTACACATTTTTTATTGGTTACTCAGCATTTTATTAAAGAATTATTTCATTAATTAAAATCATATAATTAATTAATTTATTTATTATTTATCAATAATTTAGTTATTAATAGAAAAATAAACCATTTATATTATTGTTTTATTAAAAAATTCAAATAACATGGCTATATTTGTAATATTGTACAAACAATTTGTTTTATTTCTACTTAGCACGTTTTTTAATTTTTATAGCTCATGAAACGAAATTTATTTTTAATCCCTTTATTTTTTGTGATGAGTTTACATTCACAAAAAATTTATCATACTCAAATTTTGCATCCCACTATTAAAACTTTACAAATTGGATTATCAGGTCAAAATTATAGTTTACCTATCATACAATTAAATAGTAAAGATATCCTTGAAATTCAGTTTGATGAATTATCGCATAATATTCACAATTTTACTTATAAAGTGTTTCATTGTAACACAGATTGGACACTTTCGAATTTATCGACTAATGAATATTTAGAAGGATTTACTACTGGCAACATTTACGATTATGCTTTGTCACAAAATACTACTTATCAATATACACATTATCGTTTTATTTTGCCAAACGAGGAAATGAATTTTAAAATATCAGGAAATTATATGGTAATGATCTATGAAGAAAACAAAATGGAAAATCCTGTTGCGATAGCTTGTTTTTCAGTGGTGGAACCCCAAGTAAATATTATTGCGAGACTTCGCGCAAATACAGATATTGAGTTAAGTGGACGTTTTCAGCAATTGGATATTGAAGTTGGATTAAATGGCTATCGTTTACAAGACCCTCAATCTGAAATTAAAATGGTAATAAGGCAAAATAACAGAATTGATAATCAAGTAACTAATATTTTGCCTACTTATTTAAGTACTGAAAAATTAAGTTACATTAATCAAAAAGCACTAATATTTGAAGGAGGTAATGAATACCGCCATTTTGATATGTCATCTATTTATGTTGTTGGTGAAGGCTTAGATACAATTCGCTTTAATAAAACATTTTATGATGTTTATTTAAAAGAAGATATTCCCTCATCTTCAAAAAATTACTTATCTCAGCCAGATTTGAACGGGAAATTTATTATTCATTATCAAGAAGCATTTGATGATATTAATACTGAAGCTGATTATATGCAAGTTCATTTTTCATTATATACGGGTCAACCTTATTTTGACGGACAAGTTTACATTGGTGGAGAGTATAATTATAATTTACTGAATGAAACATCGCAAATGCAGTACAATTTTGATGAAGGACGTTACAATAAGACTATTTTACTCAAGCAAGGAGGTTATAATTATCAGTATTGGTTTCTTCCAAAAGGGGGGAAAAAAGCTTCTGTAGAAAAAATAGAAGGTAGTTATTGGCAAACCAACAATGAATATACCATTTATGTTTACCATCGTCCGTGGGGAGGACGTTATGATAAACTTATCGGTGTAAAAGTAATGAATTAGCGAATTGAAAGATATTCCATATAAATGATTAACAAATACCCTTACTTCTAAAAGTTATATTTTGAAGTAAGAATAGGTAGGGCAGGAGTAGTTTTAAATATTATTCCCAAATTTTTTCTTGAATTTCTCGCTTAATGTTTTCATATCTTTCTTTTAATTCGTCTGGAATTTTATCTGCATATTTTTTCAGCCGCTTTAATTCAAAAGAAAGATAAATACTGTAGCAACCACTTGCTAAAAAAGTAAAACCTAACAATAAAGTAATCGCAATTCCTCCAAACAAAGGATTGAGCAGCAAAATAAAGGAAAAGATAATTCCCAGAATAGCAATAGCTAATAAATATCCCCAATTCAGAACATAATAATTTTTTAAATCTATTGCCAGGCTCATGGCAAAAATTGAGCGAAACAGCATAAGAAAGCCTATGAAATAAGGCAATGAAAGCATCGTAATACGTGGATTAAGCACCAGCAAAAGACCAATTATGAAAGTAATAATTCCAAAAGCCAATGTCCAGCCCCAATTATCAGTTTCTTTTCGATTTGTAATAGAAAAAATAATTTCCAAAATACCAGAAAAAAGAAAAGAGACTGAGAAAATCAATGAAAAAGTAAAATAAGAAACCATTGGCGATATAAAACAAAAAATTCCGATTACAATAAACAAGATTCCAATAATTAAAGGAATATACCAATGTTTAATGGTATGAGTGACGGTTTTAATAAAGTCATTTTCCATGATTACCGGTTTTTAAAAGTTAATATATGATTTTTAGAAATATAATACTTTACAAAGTTGAAATATCTTGTTCAAAATTATCTTTCTTCACCAATAAAGCACTAAATTCCCATAAAAAATAAAGTGGAATTGCCACAACGAAAAGAGAAAACGGATCGCCAGAAGGTGTAATTAAAGCAGCCAGCACCAATGAGACAATAATAGCATATCGTCGATATTTTTTAAAAAAGGAACGGGTAATAAGTCCGATGTTTGACAATAACCAGAATAAAAGGGGAAGTTCAAAAACAACGCCCATTAACAAAATGAGGGTATAAAAATTTCGCATATAGGAATCTAAAGAAATCATATTTTCAATGTTGTTGCTCAATTTAAAAGTAATTAAAAATCTGAATATTAATGGGAAAATAATAAAATAGCCCAATAAACATCCTATCAGAAACATCACTCCTCCCAATAGAAAAGCTTTTTTTACTCCTTTGGTTTCCTTTTCATAAAGTGCTGGGCTGATAAATTTCCACAACTCATAAAGAACATATGGAATTGAAAATATAAATCCAAAAGCCAATGAAGCAGACATATATGTCATGAATTGTGTTGCCATATTGATGTTCAATATCTTAACATGAAAAGAGGAAGAGGAATAATTCAATAGAAAAGGAAAATAACCACTTAATTTTTCAAAAAATCTGTAAAGAACGAAATTTGAAGAACACGGAGCCAGGATAACAGAATCGAAAATTTTAGGAATAAAAATCAAACCTATGATGGTTGTAATAGCAATAGCTATAATAATTCTAATCAAAGTCCACCGGAATTCTTCTAAATGTTCCCAGAAGGACATTTCTTTTTCTTTCATCTATTTATCCTGAAATTTAATAGTGAATACCACAAGCGTCAAAAAAATTTTGCTTGGCTTTTATTATTTTCTTAGAGAAAGAAAATTCAAATCAAATTATTTTGAAGAAGATGATTTATTATCATTAGGTTTCTTCTCGTCCGGGTCAGCTTTTATTTCTTCTTCAATATCATTCAAACCTTTTTTAAAGCTGCGAATACCTTTCCCCAAGCCACTCATGAATTCAGGGATTTTTTTTCCACCAAACAAAAGAAGAATTACCAAAAGAATAATCGGTATCTCCCAACCATTTAAATTAAAAAGTAAAGGATTCATGGTCTAATGTTTTTATTTAATACAAAAATATAATTATTTCGACTCTACAGCAATAAAATTAAGATAAAGTTTATAAAATAAAAAAATGAGAATTTTATTTATTTGCGTTTAAGATACTTTTCATAAGTATCTAATACATTCTCAACATATCGAACAGTTTCAGTTCCTCTATAATAACCCTTTTTTACCACAGGATCATTGTAATATTCTGGATTTCTTTTTTCCAGTAAATATACTTCTACATTATCAAACCAGATATGTGGATTTTTACCATATTTTTGAGCTAAAGCCATAGCATCAAGTATATGAGAAGGGCCAGAATTATAACTTGCTATAATAAATTTGATACGTTCATTTTTGTCGACAACCTGACTAAAAGCCATGTTTAAACTTTTAATGTATTGAATAGAGGCTTCAATATTTTTTTCAGGATTAAAAATATCACTTTTGTCTAAGCCAAATTGGGCAGCAGTTTGAGGCATTAACTGCATCAGTCCGAGAGCTCCTACTCGTGAAATAGCTGCACTATCAAAACGCGATTCATGAAAAGCAAGAGCGGCCAATAATCGCCAATCCCAACCAATGGTAGGTGCATATTTCTTAAATAAATCATCATAAGGACTAATTGCTCCTTTTGGTATTTTTATTTTATGAATGACAAAATAAGGACTTTTATTCCAATATTTAGTTAATAATCTATTTTTTTTATCTTGCGTCTTTTGTAGACTTTCCCATTCTTTGATAGCTGTCAAAAGATTTTTACTGGTTTTTCGTATCAACCAACCATTATTTTGTTCAAAACCTATTGTTAAGCGACAATCAAGACGTCTAAAATAAGACTGATGAAGTAACGCTTTATCTCGATAAGCTACTGTAAAATCTATTTTGCTATTGGCAACCATTTCAATCAATTCATCATTGGTTATTGAATCAGGAACAGTTATAATTTGTATTCCTCCGCCAATTTCGTTATTCAAATCTTTCAAACGTTGATGAAAAACACTATTATTTTTTACATACACTTTTTTATCTTTTAATTCAACAACACTGGAAAGAGCATTGCGACCCATTCTTTGAACAATCACCATACTGTTGCGTGGCTGTTGAAATACATATTGAAAGTCTTTTTTTAATTCTTTTGTTTCGGGGATGTTATAAGCCACTATATCTACTTTGCCATCTTTTAAAAGTTGAATCATTTGAGGTTCGCTATTGGCAAGCTCTACTTTCAGCTTCACTTTTAGAAAATCTGCTAAATTTTCTGCCATTTCATAATCAAATCCCATATCCTCATCACGAAAGAGAAAATAAGAGGTAGAACCATACATTGTGGTGACTTTAAGGGTATCGGAAAGAATAATTTGTTCCAGATCTCTATTGCTTATCTGAGCTCTTTTATCAATTTCGTTTTTTTTGCAGGAAACGAATGTAAGTATAAGAAATAAATTGAAAATAATCAGATAAAGATTTTTCATAGAAACAAATTAGAGGTTTTCAATATTTTCAGCTGAAATAGGCGGAAAGCCATTTAATCGCAAGAAAACCTGTGCTGTTGCAATTACATCTTTGGTACAGTATTGGGCAATACGTTGAATATTCTTTTCTTTATAATAAACCTGAGCTACTTCACTTCCATCAATATCGTCCTTCGGAGTAGGGATATTAAAAACCGCCGTAAGTAATTTCAGGGACGTAAAATTTTTATAATCACCAAATTTCCAGAGTTCCATTGTGTCAATTAGGCTACTTTCCCAGGGTTTCTTGCCTGAAAGTTGAAATATCGATGGTAAAGGCAAATTATTGATCAGCATCCTTCGACAAATATAGGGAACATCAAATTCCTTGATGTTGTGTCCACAAAGTCGGTTTTCTTTCGATGAGCCAAATTTTTCAATCAGTTGTGAAAATTCCATTAAAAGTTCTTTTTCATCCTCATTGATAAAATATTTGGTTCGTAAACACATCTCTTCTTCTTTAAAATGGATAAAACCTACTGCAATACAGATAATTTTTCCAAACTCTGAATAGATACCAGCACTTGTATTGAAAGCTTCGGAAGCAGTGGTTTTCTCGTTATATTTTTCTGGTAAATGTTTTCGCAAATGATGAAATTTTTCTTCCCATAAATGAGCCAACTCATCGGGCAAATCAGAAAAATTTGCTACTTGTGGTACTGTTTCTATATCCAGAAACATAATCTTTTTTAATTCATTCAAATGCATATCAATTAATATTTATAAAATGAATTATTTTCTATGGAAAATTTAATTTGTTGAAAATCGATGGAGAAATAGTATTTTTTTAGTTTTCTAAATTAGAATTATGGTTCAACCTTAAATTGTTTTCAATATATTTTGTCAGAATATCAATAGCAATATTGTTATTTCCTCCCTGAGGAATAATCAAATCGGCAAAGCGCTTAGTTGGCTCAATAAATTCTTCATGCATAGGTTTTACTGTTTTTTCATATCGTTCTATTACCTTATTAACTGTCCGACCACGTTCCGTGATATCCCGATAAATCACTCTTATCAATCGGTCATCTGCATCGGCATCTACAAAAACTTTCAAATTCATGAGTTTTCTTAATTCGGGTTGTGAAAGTACCAAAATCCCTTCTACCATTACCACATCGCAAGGATGAATGGTAATTGTTTCATTTTGGCGGGAACAGGTTAAATAAGAATAAATGGGCATTTCAATACTTTTTCCTTCTTTCAAATCCTTTAAATGTTTTATCAATAACTCGAATTCTATTGAATCCGGATGATCAAAATTAATTTCCAATCTTTCTTCTAAAGGTAAAAAACTGGTATCACGATAATATGCATCTTGTGGCAAAACAACTACTTCACTTTTCGGCAATCTTTCCATAATTTTTTGTACTACTGTTGTTTTGCCAGAGCCGGTACCTCCTGCAATCCCAATAATTAACATAGTAAATTAATGATTGATTTTTAAGAAAATAAAGTTTTTATACTTTTATTTTTCAAAAATACATAAAATATTTCTATTTTAATAAATAAAACATATATATAATTGATAATTAACTATTTAGCAATAAAGAACATTTAGTATATATTAAATTTTTTCTAATCCGCTTTTTAAATTGTTTCAAATAATTTTCTTTTGAAAGAATAAAAATGTAAATTTGAAAAATCTTTTTTAAATTTTAATAACCATGAATATGCAACTTTCAATTTTGAAAAATCTCCGTTTTTCAGGAGTATTTTTAATAAGTATTTTTTCTGTATTTAGTTCATACTCAGCTTCTCGTTATGATTTGATTCCTTATCCACAAGAACTAAAACCTCAATCTGGTGAATTTATTTTAAATAAGAAAACCGTCATTCTTTGTCCTTTTGATCAGCCCCAAATCGTTGAAATTGCTCAACAATTTTCTGATCATTTTGCTCTGGTTGCTGGCATAAAATTACCTTTACGGGATTATCAAACGTCTTCTACAAATAAAAATTTCATTTTATTTAATACAGGTTCATTAACAAATGAAAATCCTGAAGCTTACACCTTAAAAATTTCTACTTCTTCGGTTCAAATTACAGGGAACACAGCGGCTGGCGTTTTTTACGGCTTACAAACATTATACCAGCTTTTCCCGTGCGAAATTTATGCTTCAATAGGAAGCGAAAAAATAAAAAAATGGTCAGTTCCCTGTGTTGAAATTACAGATTTTCCGCGTTTCAGCTACAGAGGACTTCATCTCGATGTTTGTCGTCATTTCTTTCCTGTAGATTTTATAAAAAAATATATCGACTTAATGGCTATTTATAAGTTCAACTATTTTCATTGGCATCTTACTGATGATCAAGGTTGGCGAATAGAAATAAAAAAATATCCACGCCTTACAGAAATTGGTTCTAAAAGAAATGAAACATTGATTGGGCATTATTATGAGTCGTTTCCACAACAATTTGATGGAAAACCTTATGGCGGTTATTATACCCAAGCAGAAGCTAAAGAAATTGTTGCTTATGCTAAAAAACGAGGCATTACTGTAATTCCTGAAATAGAAATGCCGGGGCATGCTCAAGCTGCTATTGCTGCTTATCCTTTTTTGTCGTGTACCCAAGACACAACTATTAAAGTTGCCACTAAATGGGGTATATTTAAAGATGTATTTTGTACACGTGATACCGTTTTTAATTTTTTAGAAGATGTATTATCTGAAATTATGGAGATTTTTCCTTCAAAATATATTCACATTGGAGGTGATGAATGTCCGAAAGATAGATGGAAGGAATGTCCCTATTGTCAATCGTTGATAAAAAAGTTGAATTTGAAAGATGAGCATCAATTACAAAGTTATTTTACTCAACGGATTGAAAAATTTATTAATGAACATGGTCGACAAATCATTGGTTGGGATGAAATTTTAGAAGGTGGTTTAGCTCCTAATGCTACAGTTATGTCATGGCGAGGAAAAATTGGTGGCATTGAAGCTGCTCGTCTTTCGCACGATGTGATTATGACACCGACGGAATACTGTTATTTAGATTATTATCAAGCTGATCCCGAATTTGAACCACTCGCTATTGGTGGTTTTGTTCCTTTATCCAAAGTATATAATTTTGAACCTATTCCAGATGAGTTGACTCCCGCAGAAGCAAAATATATATTGGGAGCTCAAGCAAATTTGTGGACAGAATACATCCTTGATGAAAAACATGTGGAATATATGGCTTATCCACGTGCAACTGCATTATCAGAAGTAGTATGGAGCAACAAGGAATCAAAAAATTGGGAAAATTTCAAAGAACGTTTGTCAACTCATTTTCAACGATTTGAAAAACTTGGAGTGAATGCCTCTCATGCATTTTATGAACCTCAATTTAATGCGGAAGTAACGGAAAATAATAAATTAAAAATTACTTTAAATTGTGATCATCCAAAAGCAAAAATTTATTTTTCATTAAATGGAAAAGAACCCGATCAGCATTACTTAAAACCGTTAATAATCGATTCAACTACTATTGTATCAGCTACTACTTTTATTGATGGTAAGAAAGTAAGCAGAACTTTACAAAAAACTTTCATAGTTAGCAAATTAACAAATTTAATTTGTCAACCTGACTCCAATGTTTCTTATCATCAACAAAGTATTTTTAAATTAACCGATGGAAAATTAGGAAATATAAAGACCACTTCTGAATGGGCGAGATTGATATCAAATGAAGATTATTTATTAAATATCGATTTACAAAAGAATCAAATTATTCAACGTTTTACGATGGGAATATTGAAAGCACCTGCTTTTTGTGGACAAATTCCTTCTGAAATTATTCTTTATGGGTCAAAAGATGGAATTAATTATCAATCTCTTGAAGAGCAAAAATTCTCATCTTCTTTTACTGGAAAATATGAAATTATACGACCAGTATTTAATTTTCCTCCACTTGAGGTTCGTTATTTAAAAATAATGTTGAAAAATCCTCGTTTTTGCATTGAAAATCTTGAAAATGAAAAAAATAATTCTATTTTCATAGATGAGATTGCTGCATGGTAAACAGTTTATCAGGGAGATTTTTCTGTAATTATTCTAAATAATTAATCGGCTAATTAATAATAGTTTGAGCTTTTTTTAAAACCCATTTTTTAGTCATTTCAATTTTCAGCAAAAGCAACATATATTACTGAAAAAGTAAGTAACTTTGCGTTTTGTTTTGAAATAATTTGTTATGAAAAAATCATTGTTTTTTCTTATTGTTTTTCTGACCATTTCCTCTTTTCTTTCCGCTCAATTACTCTGGAAAATCAGCGGTAATGGATTAAAACAATCCTCTTATCTTTTTGGCAGTCATCATTTAATTCCTATCCAGTTTCTGGATAGCGTACCAGGTTTATTTAAAGCTTTTAACGAATGTGAAACCGTAGTTGGTGAAATTGTGATTGATAATGCAGAAGCTGCGGCTTTTCTTCAGAAGGCAGCTATCATGCCCAATAAAATTACCATGTCCAGTTTGTTGCCTCGAGATCAGTATCAGTTGGTTGATAATGAATTAAGGAATATTCTTCATCTTGGTTTGAAAGAGCTTGATTTAATGAATCCTGGCTTAATTACTATTCTCTATGAAACGGAACTTTACCGTCAAGCAACTGGTTATTCACCCGACATTTCTCTTGATTCTTATTTCCAACTTGTTGCTGTAGATAAAGGAAAAAATATAAAGGGTCTTGAAACCATTGAAAAACAAGTTGAAACTTTATTCAGTAATAAAAATTTGCAGTATCAAGCTGAAGAATTAGTTCATTCTATTCAACACAAAGACAGTATTTTAAAAGAAATGTGCACAGTGAACCAACTTTACAGAAAAGGAAAACTGAAAGAATTGGCTTCTTTCTCGAAAAAGGATAAACTTTTGAGTGATATGAGCGAAGAAGAATATATTCAATTGTTAGATGCTCGAAACGAAGAGTGGATGAAAATTCTTCCTTCCTTAATAAAAAATTCTTCCTGCTTTATTGTAGTAGGAGCTTTACATTTAGCTGGAGAAAAAGGTTTAATTTACCAATTACAAAAATTGGGCTATAAGGTAAAACCTGTTAAAGGAAATATAAGTTAAGATTTCTTCACTTTTTGACAATAGGATTTTTTGTTCCTTTAGATATAAGTAAAAACAAAGAAATTAATTGTAGAGTTGGTTCAACATAAAAATCCAACATTTAATCATTCCCACCAATACATCTATTGTATTAATATTAAATTTATCTCTAAAATAAGAGTTTAAAAAAGGTAAAAATAACTCATTAGTTGAATTTATGCCAAATTAACAAAGGAATTTTGAATGATTTTATTGTTTTATCAAAAATATTTATTTTTGTGTCATTTAAATATTCTAAAAAACTTTTTGATTAAAAAATAGTCGAAATTTCTATTTTTTGATTAATTTTGTGCAATAATAATAACAAAAAAAGAAGAAATATTATGATTAATCTATCAAAACGTTTAGCAGCTCTTTCGCCTTCTGAAACTCTTGCCATGTCACAAAAAAGCAATGAATTAAAAGCAAAAGGCATTGATGTAATCAATCTCAGCGTTGGGGAGCCTGATTTTTTTACGCCTCATCATATTAAATTAGCTGCAAAACAAGCAATTGATAACAACTTTTCGTTTTACCCTCCTGTTCCTGGATTTCTTGAATTGCGGAAAGCCATTTGTGCGAAATTAAAATCGGAAAATCATCTGGAATATTCACCTGATCAAATAATTTGCTCCACTGGTGCAAAACAGGCTATTTGCAATGTTTTGCTTTCAATCATTAATCCTGGCGACGAGGTAATTATACCAGCACCTTATTGGGTAAGTTATCCTGAAATGGTGAAACTAGCCGAAGGGAAATCTGTTGGCGTTTTTGCCGACATAGAACAGGATTTTAAAATTACTGCTCAGCAACTTGAAACTGCCATTACGCCGAAAACCAAAGCTTTCATCATTTGTTCTCCTTCCAATCCGACGGGTAGCATTTATTCAAAGGAAGAATTAAAACAATTTGCTGAAGTACTGGAAAAATATCCACAAATTATAATTCTTTCGGATGAAATTTACGAACACATCAATTACACTGGTAAACATGAAAGCATTGCACAATTTGAAACCATTCGTGACCGGGTTGTGATCATTAATGGTGTTTCCAAAAGTTATGCTATGACCGGCTGGCGAATTGGATGGATTGCTGGACCAAAATGGATTGCTGATGCTTGCAACAAATTGCAAGGACAATATACTTCAGGAGCTTGTGCAGTAGCTCAAAAGGCTGCTGAAGCTGCTTATATTGGCGATCAGACTTGCGTACGTGAAATGTGTGAAGCTTTTGAACGTCGAAAAAATTTAGTTGTTGAGTTGATTCGTCAAATTCCTGGTTTGAAAGTGAACGATCCTCAAGGTGCTTTTTATGTTTTTCCGGATTGCAGTGCTTATATTGGAAAATCATATCAAGGCAAAACCATAAATGATTCTGCTGAGTTAGCAATGTATTTGCTGGAAGTGGGACATGTGGCTTCTGTTGGCGGTGTAGCTTTTGGTGCTCCTCATTGTATTCGTTTTTCTTATGCAACGTCAGACGAAAATCTCAAAATTGCATTCGCTCGTATCAAGGAAGCGTTGGCACAGTTGAAATAACTAAATGTTATAAATATAAGAAAAACAGTTTTTTATAAAAACAAGTAAAAATCTTTTTCATAAAAGTTGATGCAGTGAAACTATTTTCTTATTTTAGTTTCACTGTTTTGTTTTTAAATGCTTTTTTAAAATAATTTAAACGTCATCTAAATTTTTATTATGATTCAATACATTTCAGAAGGAGTAAAAGTGCCACAAATAAAAAAACAAAAAATTAATCGCTGGATAAAATCAGTAGCTGCAGATTATGATAAAAAAATCGGAGATATTGCTTACATTTTTTGTAATGAAAATCGAATACTGGAAATTAATCAGAAATATCTTCAGCATGATTATTATACAGACATTATCACCTTTGATGACAGTGAGAGAAATTTGATTTCAGGCGATATTTTTATTTGTATTGATACCGTAAAAAGTAATGCGGAAAAATTTCAAACAGATTTTATGCAAGAATTATATCGTGTAATGATTCACGGCATTCTCCATTTATGTGGTCAGGATGATAAAACTTCTGAACAAAAAGAAGAAATGACTTTCGAAGAAAACAAAGCACTTTCTCAATTGAAAGAAATATTATCTCCCAAAATTTAATCTCTTTTAAAAAATTGTATATCAAATTATTATCAGGAGAATATAAAAAATTATGAATTCATCAAACCAGCAAGCGTTTCTCTTAATGAAGAGAGTTTTTTTTCTGTATCGGATTGTTTTTTCTTTTCACTTTCTACAATTTCAGGTTTTGCGTGACTCAGAAAATTTTGATTGTTCAGTTTTTTCGTTACCGAAGCAAGAAATCCTTCCAGATAATCAATTTCTTTTTGAATTTTTTTAATTTCTTCTTCTACATTGATGAAACCAGCCAGTGGAATAGCAAATTCTGTTGTCCCAACCAGAAATGAAGCAGCTTCTGCAGATTTCTCACTCACTGTTTCAATGGCATCCAGATTACCCAATTTTTCAATTATTGAATCAAAATATGGATGGGATTTGCCCACTATTTGCAGTTTTAAAGGCTTTTTATTAGGAATATTTTTTTGTAAACGAATAGCCCGGATATTAGCAATAATTTGTTTCGTGGATTCAAAATTTTCAAGCAATGTTTCATCTATTTTTCCAGCCTGTGGAAATAATTGAATCATAATGCTTTCACCCTCTTTTCTTTCTGTTAAATTTTGCCATAGTTCTTCTGTAATAAAAGGAATAAAAGGATGCAGTATTTTTAACAATGTTTCAAAAAAATGAATAGCCGCTTCGTAAGAAATTTTATCAATAGGTTCTTGATAAGCTGGTTTGATAATTTCCAGAAACCACGAAGCAAATTCATCCCAAAAAAGTTTATAAGCCACCATCAAAGCTTCAGACAAACGATATTTTGCAAACAAATCGTCTATTTCTGCGAGCGATTTATTGAGTTGACTTTCAAACCATTTAACAGCTTTTGCAGATGCCATAGGTTGTTCAATTTCTACTATTGTCCAGCCTTTGATCAGGCGAAAAGCATTCCAGATTTTGTTGTTAAAGTTTCTGCCTTGTTCACAAAGACTTTCATCAAAAAGCAAATCATTTCCTGCTGGCGAACAAAGCAACATTCCCATTCGTACTGCATCAGCTCCATATTTTTGGATCAAATCCAGTGGATCAGGTGAATTGCCCAGTGATTTGGACATTTTCCTGCCGAGTTTGTCCCGAACAATGCCGGTTAGATAAACATTCTTGAATGGTTTTTCTCCACGATATTCATATCCAGCCATAATCATTCTTGCTACCCAGAAAAATAAAATTTCAGGAGCTGTTACTAAATCGTCGGTGGGATAATAATATTGGATATCCGGATTATCAGGATGAAGAATACCATCAAAAACGGAAATAGGCCATAACCAAGATGAAAACCATGTGTCCAGACAATCTTCATCTTGTTTTAAATCATCAATTGTCAAAGGATAATCCACTTTTTTGAGAGCTTTTTGGTAAGCTTCTTCTTTGGTCTCAGCTACTACAAAACTACCGTCAGGCAAATAATATGCTGGGATTCTATGTCCCCACCAGAGTTGTCGTGAAATGCACCAATCTTTTACATTTTCCATCCAGTGCCGATAAGTATTTTTAAACTTTGGTGGATATAATTTTATTTCATCATTAATAACTGCCTCCAGTGCTGGTTTTGCCATTTCTTTCATTTTCAAGAACCATTGGGTGGAAAGTTTTGGCTCAATAGGAACATCCGTTCGTTCTGAAAAACCTACTTTATTCACATACGGTTCTACTTTTTCAAGTAAACCTGCTGATTGCAAATCTTTTTCTATCTGTTTTCTTACTTCAAAACGATCCATTCCTGTGTAAGGTGTACCATTTTCATTCAGGGTTCCATCATCATTAAAAATGTCAATAGCAGGCAAATGATGTTTTTCACCAAGCATGTAATCGTTTACGTCGTGAGCAGGTGTAACTTTTAAACAACCTGTTCCAAATTCCATGTCAACATACTCATCTTCAATAACAGGAACGGAACGATTGACCATTGGGACAATAACTCTTTTCCCTTTTAGATGAGCATTTTTGGCATCATCAGGATGAATGCACAAGGCTGTATCGCCCATAATGGTTTCGGGTCTAGTGGTTGCTACGACTGCATAATTTTCTTCACCTTCAATTTTATACTTGACGTAATAAAGTTTTCCGTTTTGTTCTTTAAAAATTACTTCTTCGTCCGATAAAGCTGTTTTTGCTTTTGGATCCCAATTAACCATCCGAATACCTCGATAAATTTTCCCTTTTTCATACAAATCAACAAAGACGTGGATAACGCTTTTTGAGCGAATTTCGTCCATTGTAAAAGCTGTTCGATTCCAATCGCACGAAGCACCCAGCTTTTTTAATTGTTCCAGAATAATTCCACCATGTTTTCGAGTCCACTTCCATGCATAATCTAAAAATTCTTCCCGTGTAAGATCAGACTTTTTTATACCTTTTTTAGCCAGATAAGCTACTACTTTTGCTTCTGTGGCAATGGAAGCATGATCGGTGCCCGGAACCCAACAGGCATTTTTCCCCAACATACGAGCTCGGCGAACCAGAATGTCCTGAATGGTATTGTTCAACATGTGTCCCATGTGTAAAACACCTGTCACATTGGGTGGTGGAATAACAATGGTATAAGGTTCACGTTCGTCAGGTGTTGAATGAAAAAAACCAAACTCTAACCAATATTGATACCATTTTGACTCAATTCCTTCTGGGTTGTATTTATTAGAAAGTTTCATCCAATGATTGTTTTAATAAAATAATCAACATTTTTTGAGGTCATTAAAAATGCTGATGATTTTTTCAATTGTAAATTTGCAAAGATAAATAAAAGGAAAGGCTTATAAAAACGAAATTTAAAAAAAGAATGCAAGTAAGCTTCATTTAGAGGGCAAAGAACACAATAAAAAAGTTTGTTTTATCGAAGAAATTTTGAAAGATAAATTATTCATTAAAGTTTTATGTTAACGCCATATTTCAATTGTTACTTCAAAATAATTTTGGCTTTTCATTTTTTTCGATTACCAGAGAAGTACAAATACACCGAATTAATTTTCAAATTTATATGATAATAATTAATTTATTAATTTCCACATAAAAAATATCATAGTTAATTGATTAAACTATGATATTAAATTATTTGTACCCGAAGCGGGACTTGAACCCGCACAGCCTTTGAGGGCCAAAGGATTTTAAGTCCTTCGTGTCTACCATTCCACCATCCGGGCAACAATCCTCTTCAAAATTAATTTTTTTAGTGAGCGAAAAACGGGACTCGAACCCGCGACCCCGACCTTGGCAAGGTCGTGCTCTACCAACTGAGCTATTTTCGCGTTGAATAAAAGTGAGTACAAATATACACTCATTTTTTCGTTTATGAAATTTTTTTGAGGTAAAATTTGAAAGTAATTTTAAAATTAAAAAGGCGGGACATCAACAGAACCGCCTTAATTTTCTCGCTTAAATAAGACTTACAAATAATTCATTTTCTTGTTCATTAAACTGAATCTTTCCCTCACGAGCTAACCAACCTAAAGCCATATTTAAATCTTTTTCAGTTAATTTAGCTGCCTTTTTCAAGGCTTTTACCTCCATTTTTCCATTTTCATGGAGAATATTCCATACAAGACCAGCATTTGTTCCAATTTTTTCTGTTAACATAGTGGTTTAGCTTTTTAATTGTTAATTATAAGTTTTATTTTGTAAAGTTATTAAAAATACCATGAATATCAAAATCAAAGGATCGAAGAACTAAAGCACTCATTATGAATAATTTCAGTTTAAAAGATTTCTTGTTTTTGAACATGGAGGCGCAAAATTATTTGCTCATAAGCCAGTCTGGAAGCATTTTGTTGTGATTCTTTTTTACTATAGCCCTCTGATTCAGAAATAATTTTTCCGTCAATCAACACATGAGAATGAAAAACATGTTTATTGTCTTTGCTTAAATTTTCACTAACAACTTCAAATTCAATAGGTATTTTATTTTTCTGACACCATTCAATTAATTTGGATTTATAATTTATTTCTTCCTTTTCAAGTTTTTCCAAATCCAATAAACAAAGTAATCTTTTTTTAACAAATTGTTTGCTATTTTCGTAACCCTTATCAAGATAAATAGCGCCAATTAAAGCTTCTAATGCATTCCCATAAATATCATTAATATTGTTGACATTTACATGTTTAGCTATTTTCACCAAATTTTGCAGTTCCAATTCAAGAGATAACCGATTTAAAGTAAATCGATTTACAATTTTAGAACGAGTAGTAGTAAGAAATCCTTCATCTTTGTTTTTGTAATGAAGGAAAAGAATATCTGAGATGATAGAATTTAACACAGCATCTCCTAAGAATTCCAAACGCTCGTTGCTTAATATTTTGCCGTTTTTGGTAATGATTGGAGCCGATTTATGTCGTATTGCCAGTTGATAGTAATCAATGTTGTGGGGATAAAATCCTAAAACCTTATAAAATAAAGAATAAGGCTCCTTTCTTTTGCGAGAAAAGAGCCTTAATTTTTTTGAAAAAAGATTTATCACAAGCTTATTTAGTATATTTTTTGAAAATGATTGTTGCATTATGTCCACCAAAGCCAAAATTATTGGATAAAACAGCATTGAGCTCTCTTTTTTGAGCTTGATTAAATGTAAAGTTCAAACGATAATCAATTTCTGGATCCTCATCGCCTTCCGTAAAATTAATGGTAGGTGGTACAATTCCATTTATTAGAGAAAGTATAGAAATGATTGCTTCAACCGCTCCAGCTGCACCTAATAAATGCCCCGTCATAGATTTTGTCGAACTAATATTCAGTTTATAAGCATGTTCGCCAAAAACTTCTTTAATTGCCTTAACTTCTGAAATGTCACCAACGCCTGTAGAAGTACCATGAACATTAATATAATCAATATCAGTTGGAGATAATTCTGCATCTTTTAAAGCATTACTCATTGCCAGGATAGCTCCCAAACCATCTGGATGAGAAGCTGTTAAATGATAAGCATCAGCTGATAAACCTCCACCTACGAGTTCACATAAAATGTTTGCTCCGCGAGCAAGTGCAAAATCAAGCTCTTCCAAAATCAAACAACCAGCTCCTTCTCCCATGACAAAACCGTCACGACTTTTGCTAAAAGGTCGTGAAGCAGTTTTTGGATCGTCATTTCTGGTTGATATTGCCATCATAGCATTAAATCCGCCAATGCCTGCTGGTGTAATAGCTGCTTCAGCACCTCCAACAACAAACATTTTGGCTTTTCCTAAACGAATATAATTAAAAGCATCAATCAATGAATTGGTTGACGAAGCACAAGCAGAAGTGGTAGCAAAATTAGGACCATGAAAACCATATTGAATAGAAATTTGTCCTGCTGCAATATCGGAAATCATTTTTGGAATAAAAAATGGATTGAATTTTGGCCCAGCGTCTTTATTGAGATAATAATTAGACACTTCTTGTTCATAAGTGGCAATGCCTCCTATTCCAGAAGAAAAAATCACCCCAATTTCATTTTTATCGACTTTCTCTACATCTACCCCACAATTTTCTACAGCTTCTTTGGCTGCTACTAACCCATATTGAGTATAAAGATCCATTTTGCGAATTTCTTTCTTCTCAAAATATTGGGTAGGATCAAAATCTTTTACTTCGCAAGCAAATTGTGTCTTAAATTGAGAAGCATCAAAATGGGTAATAGGCGCAGCTCCACTTACACCATTAACTATGTTGTTCCAAAAAATGGGAACTGTCGTTCCCACTGGTGTAACCGCTCCTAATCCTGTTACAACTACTCTCTTTAACTCCATAAGAGAAAACTTATTATTTCTTCAAATTTTCAATATAGTTGATAGCATCACCAACTGTTGTAATTTTTTCTGCTTGATCGTCAGGAATAGAGATACCAAATTCTTTTTCAAATTCCATAATGAGTTCAACGGTATCTAACGAATCTGCACCAAGATCATTTGTAAAACTTGCTGAAGGTGTGATTTCAGCTTCATCTACGCCTAATTTCTCGGCAATAATCGCTTTTACTTTTTCTTCAACTTCTGACATAATTTTTAAATTTTAAGTTTATAAATAAAATTTGTTTTATAATTTTGTGCTGCAAAGAAATAAAATTTTCTTCAAATAACCATCGTTTTATTGAAAAAAATGCACTTTTTTGCACAATTTGCCTAATTTTGTGCAGTATTTAACTTAAAATTATGCCCATTAGAATTGCAATTTTTGCCTCAGGTTCTGGTTCAAATGCCGAAAATATTATTCGATATTTTTCTAATCATCCAAATTTTGTTTTTCCAGTCATTATTTCAAATAATGAAAAAGCTTTTGTTCATGAGCGAGCAAAGAAACTTGGAGTATCTTCGGTTACATTTTCAAAAGAAGATTTTTTACAAGGAGAAAAAATATTGAATTTTTTACAGGAGCAAAAGATAGATGCTATAGTTCTTGCAGGTTTCTTACTTCAAGTTCCATCGTTGGTGATAGATGCTTATCCACAAAAAATCATTAATATTCATCCTGCTTTGCTTCCAAAATTTGGTGGAAAAGGAATGTATGGAATGCGAGTTCACGAGGCAGTAAAAGAAGCAGGAGAAACCGAAACAGGCATCACTATTCATTACGTAAATAATGAATACGATGCAGGTGAAATCATTTTTCAAGCAAAATGTCCTGTACTTCCCGAAGATACACCTGAAACAATTGCAAAAAAGGTTCATGAATTAGAATATCAATATTTTCCTCGAGTGATTGAAAAAATCTGGGGTCAGCAAAACTAACTCCATTATTGTTTGAACAAAAAGCTTTGAGAGATTTTGTGTATCTTTGCAATGAAATATTGCTTAAGATTTTACCAACTAATTTTTTATTTCATGGGTCTTCAATGTGGAATTGTAGGTTTGCCTAATGTGGGAAAATCTACTTTATTCAATTGTTTATCAAATACAAAAGCTCAAGCTGCCAATTTTCCTTTTTGTACAATCGAACCAAATATCGGAGTGATTACCGTACCAGATAAGCGTCTCAACAAATTAGCTGAACTGGTTCATCCCCAAAAAATTGTACCTACTACTGTAGAAATTGTGGACATTGCGGGATTGGTAAAAGGAGCGAGCAAAGGAGAAGGCTTGGGGAATAAATTTTTAGCCAATATTCGTGAAACAGACGCTATATTACATATATTGAGATGCTTTGATGATGAAAATGTTGCTCATGTGAATGGAAAAGTTGATCCTGTTCGAGACAAAGAAATTGTAGATATGGAACTTCAGTTGAAAGATTTGGAAACCATTGAAAGCAGAATTAATAAAGTACAAAAACAAGCTCAAACAGGTGGTGATAAGCAAGCTAAAAGAATCTGTGAAATTTTACTTCAATATCGCGAAGCTTTACTACAAGGGAAATCAGCGCGCACCGTTAAACTGGATAAAGAAGAAAAAAAACTTGTCAAAGATCTTTATTTACTGAGCGACAAGCCAGTAATGTATGTTTGCAATGTAGATGAAAATTCCATTCATAACGAGAATGCTTACGTAAAAGCTGTCCGTGAATCAATAAAAGACGAAAATGCGGAAATTTTAGTCATCTGTGCTCGATTGGAAGCCGAAATTGCTGAACTGGAAACCTATGAAGAACGTCAAATGTTCCTGGAAGAATGGGGATTAACAGAATCAGGCGTTTCACGATTGATTAAATCGGCTTACCGATTATTGAATCTGGAAACTTTCTTTACAGTAGGTCCACAAGAAGTGCGTGCTTGGACTTATGAAAAAGGTTGGAAAGCTCCTCAATGTGCTGGAGTTATTCATACCGATTTTGAGAAAGGCTTCATTCGGGCAGAAGTCATAAAATATGATGATTTTATCCGTTTAGGTTCAGAAGCAGCATGTCGTGAAGCTGGGAAAATTTACATCGAAGGAAAAGATTATGAGGTTCAGGATGGCGATATCATGCATTTTCGATTCAATGTTTAAATGTTTTTTAAAAGCAATTTAGATTCGCTTTAAATATAAATCTTATATGCGAGTTTTGATTCAAAGAGTAGATGAAGCATTGGTGACAGTTGATGGTGAAAAAATTGCTGCTATTGGGAAAGGACTTTTAGCTTTTGTCGGGATTGAAGAGAACGATACTGAAAAAGATGCAGAATGGTTGGCTGGAAAAACAGCCTCGCTACGAATCTTTGATGATGAGAAAGGAATAATGAATTTATCCGTAATGGATATAAATGGAGAAATTCTGGTTGTAAGCCAATTTACTCTTTGTGCCATGACTCACAAAGGCAATCGACCTTCGTATGTAAAAGCAGCAAAACCAGGAAAAGCCATTCCCTTATATGAATTCTTTTGTCAAACATTAAGCACAAAAATTGGGAAACAAGTAAAAACAGGCATTTTTGGAGCTCACATGAAAATTGCCTTAGTCAATAATGGACCGGTGACCATCTGGATCGATTCAAAAAATCCTCTTTCATAAATAAACACTTATTTTCAAAAAGTATGAAAAAGAATATTCCTAACTTCATTACCTGTCTGAATTTATTTTCGGGATGTATTGCTGTATATTTTGCTTTTCAGGGAAATTATGCTATAGTTTTGCTCTTTGTTTTCATTGCAGCATTTTTTGATTTTTTAGATGGCTTAATGGCACGTTTGCTAAATGCTCCTTCTGCTTTAGGAAAAGAATTAGACTCTTTATCCGACATTGTCAGTTTTGGCTTGACACCAGGCGCCATTGCTTTTTCTTTACTTCAACAAACCAATTTGCCTTTCTGGCTGGCTTTTACTGGTTTTTTGCTTCCTATTTTTTCAGCTTTGCGATTAGCTAAATTCAACCTGGATACCCGCCAAACTAATTATTTTTTAGGATTACCTACACCAGCTCATGCTATTTTTTGGGCAGGGTTAAGTTATTCATTTTCTTTTTTTCTCATTGAAAATTACTGGATTACATTAACATTAATTGTTCTTTTCAGTGGATTATTGGTAAGTGAAATTCCTATGTTTTCTTTAAAATTTAAGACGCTAAGATGGGAAGGGAATGAAATTCAATATATTTTTATACTGGTAAGTATTGTCCTTTTCGCTGTTTTTCTGCAGGATTCTTTTTCACTCATTATTTGCTGGTATATTTTGCTTTCCTTGTTGACACCAAAAATTTTTAAAGAATAATTTACTGATTATCACCTAAAAAAGAAAAAATGTAATATTTCCTTTATGTTAATTGCTTCTCAACTCGATAAACTGAATTAATAAAAAAATAAAGAATAAAAAACTTTCTCTTACCTTTATTCTAATTTTGTTAACTTTGTAAAAATGAGTAACAAAGTATAACCATCAAAGTACTTTGAGGTTAGAAACAGAATCAGTATTTTTTAGTACTTTTGTTTCTTGTAATTTTTATTATTTGGTTTATTTTATTGATAACAATTTTTTAAGAAAAGAATTTTTGAATAATTTTTAAAATGTCTATCACTATTTCCCATCTTTCAAAAAGTTTTGGCAAACAAAAAGTTTTAAACAATATTTCCTTTGAAATAAAACAAGGCGATATTGTGGGTTTTCTTGGACCCAATGGAGCAGGGAAAACTACTACCATGAAAATTATTACGGGAGCATTGCCTTATCGAGAGGGTTCTGTCAAAGTGGATGGTTGGGAAGTAAAAGAACAGCCTTTGAAGACTAAATCGCTTATTGGATACTTGCCGGAACAAAATCCGCTTTATGCAGAAATGTACGTGAAAGAATATTTGCTTTTTGTGGCTTCTCTTTATGGCTTGAGGAAAAATAAAAACGAAAAAATTGATAAATTAATTGATGTTGTGGGACTTCGTCCAGAATTTAAAAAACGAATTGGTCAACTTTCAAAAGGTTACCGTCAACGAGTAGGATTGGCACAAGCCCTCATACACGATCCCAAAGTACTAATATTAGACGAGCCTACTACTGGACTTGATCCCAATCAACTGGAAGAAATCAGGGAATTGATTCGTTCACTGGGAAAAAACAAAACCGTTTTGCTCAGTACACATATTTTACAGGAAATTAAAGCCATTTGCAACCGAGTAATAGTTATCAACAAAGGCGAAATTGTAGCTGATTATGAAAATTTTTCCAAAATAAACAATGCAGATAAGAATCATTTCCAGTATGAAATTGAATTTTCAAAAGCAGTAGAGATGGAGAAATTAAAAAATCTCTCTAATATTATTTCTATAAAAACAATTCATCTGTCTCATTTTATTTTATCATCTTCTTCTGATATTCGAAGTGAACTTTTTAATTTTGCAGTAGAAAATGAAAACCCCATTTTAACCTTAAAGCCCATTGAAAAAAGTTTGGAAGAAATTTTCAAAGAATTAACTACTGAGTGATTAATCAACATGGAAGAGGAAAAATTTGACATACGTAACAATAGAAACATTGACAAGGAATTTGAAAATATTCTGCGACCAATTACCTTTTCTGATTTCAAAGGTCAAAACAAAATTGTCGAGAATTTGAAAATTTTTGTTCAAGCTGCTCGTATGCGTAATGAACCTTTAGACCATGTTTTATTGCATGGACCTCCTGGATTGGGGAAAACTACTCTTTCTAATATTATTGCCAATGAGCTGAATGTTGGTTTTAAACTTACTTCTGGACCTGTTCTGGATAAGCCAGGTGATTTAGCTGGCGTACTTACCAGTCTTGAGCCAAATGATGTGCTCTTTATTGATGAAATTCATCGCCTGAGTCCAGTAGTAGAAGAATATTTATATTCTGCGATGGAAGATTTCAGAATTGATATTATGATAGATAAAGGTCCAAGTGCCCGTTCCATTCAAATAAATTTGAATCCTTTCACGCTTATTGGAGCAACTACCCGAAGCGGTTTGCTCACTTCTCCTTTGCGAGCTAGATTTGGTATTAATTGTCATTTCGAATACTATGATGACTTGGTTATTACCGCTATTGTAAAACGCTCTGCTCGTTTGCTTGATATTCCCATTGAAGACGAAGCAGCCGCAGAAATTGGTAACCGTAGCCGCGGGACTCCACGTATTGCCAATGCATTATTACGTCGTGTACGTGATTTTGCTCAGGTGAAAGGTACTGGAAAAATAGACCTGAAAATTGCACGTTATGCACTGGAAGCTTTAAACATTGATAAATATGGTTTGGATGAAATCGACAACAAAATTCTAACCACGATTATCGATAAATTTAATGGTGGTCCTGTTGGCTTAACCACCATTGCCACAGCTCTCGGCGAAGATCCTGGAACACTGGAAGAAGTATATGAACCTTTTCTGATCATGGAAGGCTTCCTCAAACGTACTCCCCGTGGACGTGAAGTTACCAACTTAGCCTACAAACATTTGAAAAAGAACAGACTGGGAGAAATGGGAACTTTGTTTTGATAAATTGTGATAAAATTGTTGAGAATGATTTTGAATTTCGTAGATTTTTTATAAAACAATATTCACTAATGAAATATCATATATTTCATATTTTAAGCCGTTTATAGTCAGAAAATTGAAATTTAATTAGAAAAACTATACGTTACTAGCCATAATATGAGACAGACACTATACATATTGACAGTTTCAATTCTTTTGACTTCTTGCGCGACAATTATGAACCAGTCGCATAAAAGTATAACTATTTATACAACCGAACCGAGCAAAATTGTTTTAAACCATGACACAATTAACACGATTGACAACAAAGTAAATTTGAATGTTGAGAGAAAAAGAGAACTAATAAAAATTACTGCTTTGACAGATAGTCTGACCAAAGAATTTGAAGTTGAGCCAAAGAACTCTTTTATGTATTGGAGCAACATTTTTTGCAATTATGGCATTGGAATGCTTGTTGACAGAAAAAATCCTAAACGTTATTCTTACCCGCAAAGAATTTATATAAACTCTACAGATACAATCAGCAGATATTACAGATATGGACAAGCAAACAACAAAGGAGAATTACACCTGCACATATCATTGCCACACATAAATTCATTTAATCTAAACCCTGAAAATGAAGAAACTAAAACTAATACTGGATTTTGGGGATTAACAGTAGGACTTGACTATTATCATTCAAAGAACCAATTCTTAAATGTTGGGATTTCTGGTGTCTCAGACTTTTTTGTTCCATTCCCAGCAGCAGTCGACATAAGTGGTGAATATGAATTGATGAGTTCAAGATATGCCAGTATCTCTAATAATCATAGACTTGTACGCTTTTCATTAGGATACGGACTATCCTACGCAAAAAACATTTGGGACTTTAGATATTATGACAGATTTGACCCACCACCACCGACAAGAGAACCGATAAAAAGAAGTCATAATGCAATTGGCTTGGTATTTCCAACATATTTTCAGTTAGGTGACCACTTCCACTTTGGGGTTGTCTATAGACCGACTTTTTTCAGACCTAATATGACTGACAAATTCAATTATGAACACTTAATAAGTTTTGATTTTGCGTGGAAAATAAGAGTAAAGAAATAATTACGGCTGGTAACACGGGTCTTGCGTCAGGCGGGGTGACGTGCAAACTTGGAGCTTTGTGCTTCTATTCAAGTTCAGTGCTGGTTGACAGTGAAGTAATCCGAAACCCGCCCGAACGCAAAGCCTGAAAACGATAAAATCATGCGAAAAATAAAAGAACTTTTGTCCTTTTCTGTGGAAAATTCAAAAATTATCCTTTATCTTTGCAATGATTTTCAACTGGTGCGTTCCTCTAATGGTTAGGAGGTCAGTTTCTC
>ERZ795060.912-NODE-912-length-37533-cov-5.762020_pt1 | contig 37533 bp, 35 predicted proteins | sample MGYA00375144_ERZ795060 | MGnify/ENA primary metagenome ERZ795060 (study PRJEB30189, sample SAMN05720157) | activated sludge metagenome | isolation source: anaerobic digester from wastewater treatment plant | place: Japan | collected 2015-05-15 ... | reverse complement strand
ACTCCGAAGGACAGAGACCTGGATCAAAAGTGCGAAACATTCTTGACACCACCCCTCGACCGGGGCGCGGAGGGATTTCACCCGGTGGCGGGTGACCGTCGTGGGAGAAGGCCAGACCGAGGCCGGCGGTCAGCCATGACCTCATCGGCCGGGGTGCGCTTTCCCTCAGATGATCTCCTCCAGGTGTTTCATCACGAGCTCGGGGGATATCCCCAGCATGCAGAGCGGGGTCGCGCACTTCCTCCTGTTGCATGGCATGCAGGGGAGGTCCAGCCTCACCACGCTCCCCCTGAGAGGGCCCGTCCTTTGGGGATTGGAAGGTCCGACAAGCACGACGACCTTTTTCCCGAGGGCCACGGCCAGGTGCATGGGCCCGGTGTCACAGCTGACTACCGCCCGTGCCCCCGCGAGGACCTCCTTGAGCTCGGGGATGCTCGTTTTGCCCGCAAGGTCGACCACGTATCCGCCTGCCAGGGATGCGATCCCGCCCGCCATGGGGACGTCTTCGCGACCCCCGGTGAGGACGGGGGTCATGCCCAGTCTCCGCCCGATCAGGACCGCGAGGCGCGCGAACCCCTCGGGCGTCCACCTGTTGGCCGGCTTTGTGGCGCCTATGTTGAGCACGATGTAGTCGCCGGTGATCCCGAAGGGCACCCTGCCTGCCACGGGGATGTCCCAGCGGACCTCGTGTTCGTGAACACCCAGGTGGGTCGCGAACTCGAGGTACTGGTAGACCATGTGCTTGGCGGGATCGCCCGCACGGATGCGCTCGAAGGGCAGCATCCACGTGAGTTCCTTGCAGCGGGCCCTGTCGAAGCCGATGCGTCTGGTGCTCGACGATGCCGTGCAGAACAAACCTGACTTGAGGGTGCGCTGGAGATCGAGCGCGATGTCGTAGCGCCGCTGTCTGATGCGGCTCAGGACGCCGGGAAGGGCCCTGGGCCAGCGGTTCTTGTCGAAGAGGACGACGTCGTCGACCGCGGGGTGTCCTGACACGACGGCGAGGCTCAGCGGTTCCACGAGCCAGTGGATGCGGGCGCCCATGCGCTCCTTGAGCGTGATTGCCAGGGGGAGCGTGTTGATCACGTCTCCCAGGGCCCCCAGCTTGACGAAGAGTATATTCATGGGGTGCCTTTCCATGTCTCGTTCTCCTGTCCGCCCCAACGTGACCCCCTCGAACGGGAGCGGGATGTGCACCGGCCTCGCGTTCTGGAAGCGGAGACTATCCGGACGATACCATGGAGAACAGGGTCGGTCTCCTGGTACGAGGCGTGGCTTTCAATCGAGATCTCGGGCCTTTTCATAGATGAAGAAATCTGACCAGGAACTCTTCCTGTTGTTCGCATCGTACGGGTACCTGTTTTTTATATGCCTCGTCAATCTCCACTCCGGTTTCCTTTTCTCGACCCATGAAGTGAACTTCCTGTGTTTTACATGTCGAGAATGATTCGCGCTGTTGTCGTCCGTGTTGGATGAATAGATGATCACGAAGCGCTTCGAGGCGTTAAACAACATGTCCATGTGGTCATGGAAGACATCGTCTTCCGTGAGGTGGTAGATAACATCCAAAGACAGGGTCAGATCAGCCTTTTGACCGGAATACTCCTCGAGGAGGAAGAAGCGCTTGTTTTCATCTTGCTGGAAGATCCTCCTGCATATCGAGACCGCTTCCGGGCTTATGTCGAAACCCAGGTACGAAGGGTAGCAAGCGTATCTCAGCTGATTGCCGTCACCACACCCGAACTCGATGACGGTCTCTATGTTGTGTTCTTTCACGAACCCATTGAGAACCTCTGCCTTGAACTCGGCCAGCTCGTTGTATGAACCGACCCCCGATCCTCCCCCCTTTCTGTATCTCCTCACCCAGTACGCCCTCGAACCCTTGAAACGGCCGAGGGCCAATGGTATCGCAAAAGAGGAGAGTTTCCTCATCGGTACCGTGATCAAGGCAGGTATGATCCTGAGAAAGTCTATAATCTGCATGCCGATCTCCATCCGCACCCGTTTTTCGTGGGCCCCGCTTTCTTGAGGGGTGTCCAGCCACTCGCATGCTTGCATGGGCTTTCTTGTTGAACATACCACGCCGACTTGGTACATGGAAGGCCGGTGCCAGGAAGGGCCGGGAAGGACGATAAGGAGGGAGCGGGTCCCATGGCGCGTATCCTCGTGACAAACTTTCACAAGGGCCCAGGCACAGGGCACACGACGTACATCAGGACGCTCACCAGGCTGTCCGGGGAATCCGAACACGTCGTGGGTGTCGCCGTCGCGGAGAGGTCGAGGCTCTACAGGCTGCTGAAGGAGCACGGTCACCCCCACCTCTTTGCCTGTGAATTTCCCAACAGGGTGTTGAAGCGCAAGAAGGACTTCCTATCCAGCATCAGGAGGTTCAGGGACATCGTGAGGGAATTCAGGCCGGACATCGTCCACACCAACGGAGGCGCCGACCTCTTCGTCAGCCTCTGGAGCCACCCCGTCGCAAGGCCGTACCGGGTCGTAAGGACACACCACGCCAACCGGAAGATACGGAGCGACCCGTACCATCGGCTCGTCTACGGCCGCCTGACAAGCGCGAACATCTTCGTTTCGGACTCCGCGTACGAAAAGGCCGTCTCGAGGGGGGTGGTCCCCCACAACGCACTCGTCATAAAGAACGGTGTGGATGTGGACAGGTTCAGGCCCATGGCCAAGGACGACGGGCTCGCCCGCAGGTTCGGGATCGACGAGGGAACCTTCTGTTTCGGCACCAGCGGCGGCACGAAGTTCTACAAGAGGGTGGACACCATCATCAAGGCCGCCTCCCTCGTGAAGACCCAGAGGAGATTTGCGATCCTGGTGCTCGGCGGTCCGAACCCCGAGCTCGAAGAGATGGCACGCGCCCTCATCCCGGGCAAGTTCGTCCACCTGGGCTTCCAGGAGGATGTCGTCCCGTACATCTCGCTCTTCGACGTCGGGTTCATCCTGAGCGATGCGATCGAGACGATCTCCTTTGCTGCCAGGGAGATGATGTCCATGGGCAAGCCGCTCATATCGAGCACCTACTCGGGCCTGAAGGAGAACGTGATCCACGGCACAAATGGCCTTCTCGTCGAGCCCGGGGACGTCCGGGGGATAGCCGAGGCCATGGGCGCCTTTCTTGCAATGGACGTGGAGACGTTGGGGAGGTTCTCGGAGAACGCAAGGCTGCACGCCGTCGAGCACTTCAATGTCCGCGATCAGCTCCTCTCGCACGCGAGGCTCTACGATGCACTGGCCCGGCCGGGAAAGCCCACCCGAGGCCTCGTCGGCGCTTGATGCCCGAGGTGCAGCGAGGCGGCTCTCACCAAGGCGGCACGAAGGACTCGGCGGCAGAGTCCTCACCGTTTGTGCAGGCCGTCGGCCGGAATCCCCTTGGTGCCCGGGCCTCGAACAGTGGGTGGCCGCCCCCACGGCGCCCAAGGTAGGCGATGCCGAAGGGGCGGGTGCAGAACGAGAGGCGCTGCAACAACGAGAAGGAGCGGGGGATACTTCGCCCTTGCCTCCGGGCGCTTCTTGGCCCGGCCCGGGCGGAAGGGTCACCACGTGCACAACGGACGGCGGCCCCGCAGGGACGATCCCGTCGAAGGAAAGATCCCGCCGGCGCCCATCGAGGTTGCGCGTGGAGAGGGCACATGCGGGTGGATATTGCGGCGACGCTCTGGTATATGGCAAGAGCCCAGGCTGGGGTGCCTGCCTCGAGAGCGGGCCGTACGTGCGTAGAGCGGGAACGCCCCAGGGGCCCGGCCCGGCGCCAGACAAAAGGCGGCGTCTTGCCCGGACCTACCCGCGGTGTCGTGCTGCGGATGTGAGGGCGGGCGCTTTGGTGAGCGTGCCGGGATGGGAAAGCTGACGGCAGAGGTGCACACACATGCCGAACAGGTTGAGCGTCATCGTCCCCTGCTTCAACGAGGAGCGCAACATCGAGGCCTGCCTCCAGAGCGTGACCTGGGCTGACGAGATCCTCGTCGTCGACTCGTTCAGCACCGACACGACGCTCGAGATCGCGAGGAGGTACACGGATCGCATCCTCCGGCACGAGTACGTCTATTCGGCTGCGCAGAAGAACTGGGCGATACCGAAGGCGTCGAACGAGTGGGTGCTCGTCGTGGATGCGGACGAGAGGGTCACTCCCGGCCTCAGGCAGGAGATCGCGGACCTGCTCGAGCAGGGGCCCTCCTTCGACGGGTACTGGATCCCGAGGAGAAACTTCCTCTTCGGCAGGGAGATAAGGCATTCGGGATGGGGCTCGGACAGCGTGCTGAGGCTCTTCAAGAGGGACGTGGGGAGGTACCGGGACAAACGGGTCCACGCGGAGGTGGAGATCAGTCCCGCAGGCCGCCTGAGGCACCATCTCGAGCACCACAGCGTCCCATCGCTTGCGGACTGGGTCGCCAAGATCAACAGGTATTCGACCTGGAAGGCCAGGGACAAGCACGAAAAGGGCATGGCCGCGCCGCTCGTGCACCTGGTGGTACGGCCGCCCGCCAGGTTCCTCAAGGACTTCGTCCTGAGGAGAGGGTTCATGGACGGCTGGAGGGGTTTCGTCATCGCGTCCTTGAGCGCGTTCGCAGAGCTCGTCATGGCGGCCAAGGTGATGGAACTCAGGATGGAGGAGAGCGAACGAAACCCCGGTTCGGGGAAGCCCGGATGAGGATCGTTCACGTGAACCTCGAGCGCACCTGGCGGGGCGGGGAACGGCAGGTCGTGTATCTCATGGAAGGGCTCGCCCGGCTTGGCCACGAGTGTCATCTCGTGGCGAGGAAGAACGGGCTCCTGGCAGGGCGGGCAAGGGAGAAGGGCATACCGGTGCTGGAGGTGCGTAAGCCGTTCGTCGCCCGGGGCTTTGTGCTCGGAGGGTTCGACGTGGTTCACGCCCACGAGACGAGGGCTCTGCAGATGGCCGCCCTCTGGAAGGGGTGGAACACATCGCCCGTCGTGTTCACCCGGAGGGTGGACAACCCCCCATCGACAAACCCGGTGACCCGCCTCGTCTATGGAAAGATAGACAGGATGGCCGTGATCTCCCGCAGGGTGGGCGAGGTCATGGCGAGCTGGGGCTTCGATCCCGGCCGCACGAGGGTTATCCCGAGTTCCGTCCACCCCCTGGGGGATCCGGACGATGCGACGGTCAGCGGGCTCAGGCGAAGGTTCGACGGCAGGAAGGTCGTCGGCTGCATAGCGGCCCTGGAGAAGCGCAAGGACCACGCGACCCTCCTCAGGGCGGCATCCGTGGTCTCGTCCCTAAGGGACGACGTGGTCTTCGTGCTCGTGGGCGACGGTGACATGCGGGCGGAGCTCGAGGCCGAGGCCAGGGCGTTGCGCCTTGCCAACGTCGTGTTCGAGGGGTACAGGGACGACCTTGCCCCCTATTACCGGGTGTTCGACGTCTTCCTCCTGACCTCGCGCCAGGAGGGGCTCGGCAGCTCGATACTGGATGCGATGGCGTGCGGCGTGCCGGTGGTGGCGACGCGGGCGGGCGGTATACCCGAGATCGTCCACGACGGCGAGACTGGCCTGCTCGTGGATGTCGGCGACGCCGAGGGCGTCGCACGGGCGGTGCTCAGGATGCTCCACGACGAGAGGCTGAGGCGAGGTTGCATCGATGCGGGACGCCGCATGGTACGCGAGGGGTACACGGTGGAGGCCATGGCGAAGTCCTACCATGACCTCTACGCGGAGCTCGTCCAGGGGGCGTGACGTGGGACCTGGCCCGGCCCGCGACGACACCCGGCAGGACCCCTCGGCATGGGCTGAGGGGACAGGGAAGTGATGAGCCCTGTGCCGGACATGGCACGGTTGTGCCGGTTGTTGACCGGGTGGCCGCCCGGTGGTGCCGAGCTGCTCCTGGGGACCGTGTCGGGACGCTCCCACCCGCTGCCGCGTGCGGCCTGTTTCCGGTTGTGCCCCAAGGCGCGGTGAGCAGAGAGGCCGGGGCATCCGAGGGCGATGGCCCGTGGAGATGTCGTGCCTCACCGCAAAGGGCGGGGGCGCGCACGTGCCCCTTGGGCGCCGAAGGAGAGAGACGGGGGGCGGCGTCCGGGGGACCGATACCTCAAGACGACGGGGAGGGCGTGAATGCCCAGGATCATGGTCTTCGGCAAGTCGAAGAGGAAGACGAGGAAGGTTGCACACATTGCGAGGGCCTTCAGGGAGCTGGGCAACGAGACCCTGTGGATCAATGCCCAGAAGACGAGGAGGTTCTTGGGCCCTCTTTCCGAGCCGTACCTCCTCATGAGGATCCGGAGGTTCGACCCGGACATCGTGTTCATCCACAGCATGGACCTGCCGCTCACGGTTCTCGAGAGGATTTCCGGCGGGAAGGCGGTGATCGTCATGTACTATCACGACGGCTGGAGGCTCGACCAGATCGAGAAGGTGGGGATGTGGGGCAGCAAGGTGGATCTCTTCCTGGAGAACGCCGAGGGTATCCACGACAGGTTCCGAGAGGTGGGCATACGCGAGCCCGTCTTCATTCTCGAAGGCTGCGACAGGCATGATCACAGGGTGAGGAAGGCCTTGCTCCCCGTCTGGAAGTCCGACGTGGCGTTCGTGGGTGCGGCGCGGGAGGGGGAGGCACGGGTCAGACTGGTAAGAGAGCTCTCGCGGATATGCGAGGTGAAGGTCTACGGAAAGGGCTGGAGGAAGTTCGGCATCAAGGCGACCCTGCCGGAGGTGCGGCCCCGGGGGTATGCCAAGGTGTGCTCGGGGGCGAAGATCGTCCTCGGCGTCGATGCGGTCACGACCATCAGGGGGCACTGGACGAACCGGCTGTGGTTGACGCTCGGGTGCGGCGGGTTCCACCTCACCAACTACATCCCGGGCATGGAGGAGGTGTTCGAGAACAGGACCCACCTCGTGTGGTACCACAGCGAAGAGGAGTGCGTCAGCCTCGTGCAGGAGTACCTGTCGAAGCCCGAGGAGAGGAAGAGGATCGCCATGGCAGGCTACCGGTACGTGCACGAACACCACACCTTCCACCACTTTGCGCAGAGGGTGCTGGACCTGTGCGGGAAGGTTTCGAAGCCTACAGGCGAGCGGGGGTAGTATCGAGGGCTCGACCCCGAGACCGAAAGGACGGTGTCGGACAAAAGCGAGGGAGAAGCCAGTGGATACCGCTGTTGACCTCAGGCCGAAGCTCTCCCGCGTATCGAGGGTGCACATGGGCGGGCCGTTTCCCGAGCCCGTGCCCCTGGTCGTCCCGGGGCTCGGCGTCGTGAGGTGCTCGAAGATACTCCAGGTCTACGAGCGCAAGAGGCTCACGTGCCTCGGTCTTCTCGACAGGCACCGCAACGGCGGCACGCAAGAGGACAAGGTCGTCGTCAAGCTCTACTTCGCGAGAATGCGGGCGGCGAGGCAATGGAGGAAGGGGGACCGGGGGTTCAGGGTCTTCATGGAAGGCGGCGTGGCCGCACCTGCAGTGCTCTTTTCCGGGTACCTCCCCGGCCATGGGGTCTACGCCGCTGTGTACGAATACCTGGAGTCGGCCGAGAACCTGGACGAGGTGCTTCAAAGGACTTCGGCCGAACGGGACAGGCGCCCCATGCTCGAGGCCCTCATCGAAGCGGTGGCCCTCCAGCATGCATCCGGCGTCGTCCAGAAGGATCTCAGGGCGTCCAACTTCATGGTGAGGTCGGGAAACGTCTACGCCATCGACGGCGACCTCGTGAGGGGTTTCACAGCACCATTGGACCGTGAGACTTCCCTGGAAAACCTCGCGTGGCTTTTGGCCAACAACCGGGCCTTCTTCGGAGACCATGTCCACGACTGGTACACCCTGTACTGCGTGAAGAGGGGGTGGGAGGCTGAACCCCGGGAGGAGAGGCGCCTTACGGGGGAGATCTTCCGGGTCAGGAGGAGGAACTTTAAGAAAACCCTCCGTAAGGTGTTTTCCTCGAGGGATGTCTTCGTCTCAAGAAAGGAGAGGGGCCTTTTCGTGCTCCACCGGAGGGACAGGCCCTGGCTGGGGCCGAAAGAAATCCTCTCGCTCATCGAGGGCCTTCCCGCCGCCAAGGGAGAGAGGGATGGCTCCCTGTCCCGATACGAGGTGCGCTCGAATCACGGCGGATTGCTCGTGTTTTGTTCGGCAGGGTTCCTGTTTTCCGGGAGGAGGGGCTTCGGGAAAGTGGGCGGGCTGTGGAGGAACGCCTACATGTTGCGGTGGCTGGGCATCAAGGCCCCGTCGCCCCTGGCGCTGGTACGAAGCGGCGTGCCCATGGGGAGATGCGTGAGCTGGGCGGTCTTCGAGTGCGTCGAGGGGGTGCCTCTCGGCAGCTTCCTCCGTTCGCCCGGTGTCTCAGAGAGAGAGATGTCGCAGGTCCTCCCGAGGCTCGCCCGTACCCTCTCGACCCTGTTCAGGTTCGGATTGGGGCTCGAGCGCCTGAGGTCCGACGAGATCATGGTCATGGACGACGCGGTCGCGCTGTCGGCGCTGGAAGCGGTGCGCATGGCCGTGAGGACGGAGGCGGCTGTGAGAAGGCTCTGTTCCGACTTCTTGACCGAGTGGGAGGACGCGCCTGAGGTCAAGTCGGGGATTGAGGCCTCGTTGAGGAGCGAGGGCCTTTTATGATACCATCCCTTCTCGCGGCCATGCCCCACCAGGCATGACGCTATGCCCCGCGCATGGACGAGGAGCGCCTCTCGAGGCGGCCTTTCCCGGCCGCCCGCAAGGCCTCCGGAGCCTGTGCCCCGGGAAAGGAGATCACGATGGACCAGGGCGAGTCGGAGGGGAAAGGGCGGCTGAAGGCGGTCGCCGTCATCGCGATCGTCACGTTCCTGGCAGGCGGGATCCTCGGGTACTACATCTGGGGGTACCGGGGGCATCACCCACCGGATTACAAGGAGATGCTCAGGCAGACCATATCCTACATCTCCGCGCTCGAGGAGAAGAACCGCGAGCTCGCATCCCGCGTGAGCGGCCTGGAGAACGAGACCGCCTCGTTGAAGAAGAGGCTCGGCGAGGTCCCGGCCCAGGGCGTGCAGGACTCTGCCCGGACCGCCGAGCGGGAGCGGGAGTACGCCGAGCTCAAGGCAAAGGCCCAGGAGCGTGACGAGCTCCTCAAGGAGAACCAGCTGCTTCGCGAGAGGGTCCGATCCCTCGTGGAGGAGCTGCACGCGTCCGGCAGGCAACAAGGCGCCGCAAACACCTCTCCCTGAGCCTCCCTCGGGCAAGGGCGCGATCGTCATTCCTCGTCCGCGTCCTGCGACAGGGTCGTGACGGTGGCCGGAACCGGGCCCGGGGTCCGGCTTCCGATGGTATCCACACCGCTTGGCGTCCTCGATCCCGCTGCCGGAACCCGTCCCTCGAGGGAGACAGGCCCGTTCGCGTCACCACCCCCCCAGCCTTGCGCCGATTGTGTCAAGCACGTGTTCCACGGTCCTCCCCACCGCCGAGGCGGTCAGCCGGCTCGCGCGTGTGACGCCCGAGGCCCGGGCCTCTCCCCTGGGGATCCTTTCCCCATGCCCGACGGCTGCCCGGTGCCAGGGCGGGCCCGGTCAGGTGCGTGCGGGTGCGCCTTGTGGCATCGTGCTCACCGGCAGGGGCCCTTGGGTGTGCTCGAGCGCGCTGTCGGCGCCTGCCTGGGAGAGCTCGAGGTGCGTGACGGCTCGAAGTCGGTGAGGCTCAGGAAGGAGCGCCCTGCGTCCAGCCGTGCGGAACGCATGGTGCTCCGGGGAAGAGGCCGGCCGACTCCAGGCCGGGATCCCGGCGGGAGATGTACCTGATTTCCCCGGGTCGGAGACGGGGTGTCGATGCTTGGGGCCTGTCCTCGGGCAAGAAGGCGGCAAGGTGCGACGCGGGGGACCCCTACCTTAGAACACGCCGATCACCTTGTGGAGGAAGAGCCTGGCGAGCTCGGGGTCGAACTGCGACCCCGCGCACCTGGTGATCTCCTCGACCGCCATCCCGACGGCCAGCCCCTTGCGGTAAGGCCTGTCCGAGGTCATGGCGTCGTACGCGTCGGCGATGGTTATGATGCGCGAGAGGAGGGGGATCTCGTTGTCCCCGATGCCGGCGGGGTATCCCTTCCCGTCGTACCGTTCGTGGTGATGCCTTATGATCTCCGTCTCGCGGTACATGGGCGGAAGCTGCTTGAGGATGTCCGCCCCGATATCGGGGTGTTTCCTGATGATGGTGAACTCCTCCTCGGTGAGCCTGTCCGGCTTGAGGAGGATGCTGTCCGGGATGCCCACCTTGCCGATGTCGTGCAACGACGAGGCGATGTAGAGCACGTCCCGCTCTTCTGCCGACAGCCCGAGGGCGTTGGCGATCGCGATGGAGAAGTTGGTGACCCTGGTGGAATGCTGGGACGTGTGAGGGTCCCGTGCATCCAGGATCTTGGCCATGCTCCTCAAGGTGGAGAGGATGTTCTCGTAGAGCCCCTCGTAGAGGGCCACGTTCTCCATGCGCTCGGCGGAGCGGTTCAGCAGGTAGAGGATCTTGGTCTCGGCCTCTTCGTCGAGGAGGGTCTCGGTCCTGACGTCGAGGGCCCCGAAGACCTGGCCCTCGATCGTGAGGGGGAAGAGCGTCTGGAAATGGCGCTCGCCGTCGAGAAACGAGTTGTCGACCCTGACGATCTTCCCGGCGAGGAGCTCGTCGGGCACCTGCAGCTCCGGCATGGGGCCGTTGTCGCGGGAAGGCTCGGGCAGTCCTCTCACGGGGTAGAACTTCACCTCCGAGTTTCCGATCAGCTGCTTGGAGACGTCCACGATGGCGCCCACCAGGTCCCTGATGCCCTTGAGGCTCACGATCTTCTCGGATATGGCCTTGAGAGAGCTTATCTCCCTCGCCTTGTCCTCGAGCTGGCCCTTGAGGTTGTCTATGATCCGGTACAGCTGCAGGGTGTCGGAGAACCTCCTGTTCTCCTCCAGGATCGTCTTCTCCCCCCGCATCTTGTTCAGGAGGATCTGGATCTGGCTCATCTTGAAGGGCTTGGGGAGGAAGTCCGAGGCGCCGCACTTCATGGCGTCGATCGCGATTTCCAGGGAGGCGTAGCCCGTGATCACGATGATGGGAATGGAGATGTCCCGGGCCTTGATCTTCTTTATGAGCTCGAGCCCCGTCATCCTGGGCATCATGATATCCGTGAACACGCACAGGTAACGCCTCGACTCGACGAGGCCGAGCGCCTCCTGGCCGTCCGGAGCCGTGTCGCAGGCGTACCCGAGGTCCTCCACGATGCTGCGGATAGTCTGGCGTATCCCCTGGTCGTCGTCCACTATGAGCACGCGGTCTTCCATCAGACTATCCTCTTGAGGATCTTCCCCTTGTACTCGCCGAACTCGCTCTCGGTGATGAGGCCGTCGTTTTTGAGCCGCCCCAGGTATTCGATCGCGGCGAGGGCCTTGTTCATGTCCAAGGATGAGTGAACAGGCTGCATGGGCTGGGCGAGCAGGAAGGGGGTGCCGACGTCCTCCCCGCCCGTCTTCATGCGCTCTCTGAGCGCCTCGAGCTCCAGCGTGAGGCTCCTCACCTTCTCGACGAGGTCCTGGCGCTGCCTGACCTTCCGTACGACGATGCGTATCTCCTCCATGTTGAACGGCTTCTTGATGTAGGAGAACGCGCCCTTGTTCACGGCCTCAATCGCGGAGTCCAGTGATGCGTAGCCCGTGATGAGCACGAAGGGGACGTCGACGCCCGCCTTGGACATCGCCTCCAGGAGCCCGAGACCGGACATGCCCGGGAGGATGAGGTCGGAGATGACCATGTCGTAGCGCTCGGAAACGATCGAGGCGAGGGCCTCCTCGGCCAGGTGGAACCTCCTGCTCGTAACGCCCTCTTCCTCCAGGATCTGTTCTATGATGTCGAGGATGGAGTCGTCGTCGTCCACGATGCATGCGCGTACTTCGGCCATGATCTCCCTTATCGAACGTGAGGGTGCGCGACTTTAGAAGAGAGGTCGGCCGCCTCGAGGGCCTGTGATCCCCGAGATCGCTCGGTTGTGCTCCTCGATGGTGGCCGAGAATACGTGGGTGCCGTCCCCCCTTGCAAAGAAGTAGAGGTAGTTCGATCTGGCGGGCCATAAAGCCGCCTTCAGGGAATCTTCCCCGGGGTTGCATATGGGCCCGGGCGGCAGTCCCTTGTGCAGGTAGGTGTTGTACGGGGATTCCCTGAGGAGGTCGACGTGTCTGATCCTGCCCGTGAACCCGTCGATCCCGTAGATCGCCGTAGGGTCCGACTGGAGGCGTATGCCTCGGCGTAGGCGGTTATGGAAGACGGACGAGACGAGCGGCTTCTCATGGGCGACCTTCGCCTCCTTCTCGATGAGCGAGGCCAGGGTGACGGCCTCTCTCATGGAGAGCCCGAGAGTGCGCGCACGTTCTTCCATCTCCTGCGTGTAGACCTGCTTGAAGCGGCCGACCATCTTGGCCATCACCTCGAGGGGTGTGGAGCGGGGGACGAGGAAGTAGGTGTCCGGGAAGAGGAAGCCCTCCATCGATGGGGCGTCTATGCCGAAGAACGAGGCCGTCTGCGGGTCCCTGGCCTTCGCCAGGAAGGCGTCCCTCTCCATGACGCCTGTCTGCGCCACGGCATGGGCGATCTGGAAGATCGTGTATCCCTCGGGTATGGTGACACGGTGCCTGAGGGTCTTGCCCATGAAGAGGATATCCATGACCTCGAGGGGCCTGTGAGCCCCCTCGAACACGTAGATGCCCGCCTGGAGCCGTCTCGCCTTTCCCGTGGCGAGCGCGAGCGCCATGAACGTCGGCGCGTCCGAGACGACGCCCTTCTCTTCGAGGGTGCGCGATATCTGCCACGAACCCGAGCCGCGCGTGATCTCGAGGAGCACGGTCTCGGGCGGCCTGACCTGGGTCGAGACGAAGGACAGGGCGTGGCCGGCCAAACCCACGGCCAGAACCACGATCGCCGTCGTCACCGTGTGCGCTTTCGGGCTCATGTCTTCTGCGAGTCCAGGTATCCCTGGAGGATGATCCCAGCGGCTATCTTGTCGACGAGTTTCCTCATCCTTTTCGGGCTCACCTCGTGACCGGCGAGCAGCTCCTCGGCCTCGAACGACGAGAGACGCTCGTCCCAGAACACCACCGGCAGGCCGGTCAGCTCGGCCACACGCTCGCCCCAAAGGCAGGCCTCGCGGGCCTTGGGGCCCTCGGTCCCGTCCATGTTGTACGGGAGGCCGACCACGATCTTCTCCACCCCGTAGCTTCGAGCGATGGCTTGTATCTCGAGGAGGTGCGAGTCGTCCGGCCTCACCTCGAGGACCTTTAGTGGATGGGCCATGATCCCGGCGGGGTCGCTGACCGCGATGCCGATCCTCTTCGTCCCGTAATCTATGCCGAGGATGCGCATGGTATCACTCTGGTTCGGGGGTGTGTTTCGACTGCATGCTCCCGGTCCGGCCGGACGGTGAGGCGGGGGGGGGGCTGTCTCACTGTCTCCAACGGATATCCTTGACCTCCACCTGGTACGACGAGGCCTCCCTCGCCGTCTTGCCGAAGAAGGCGACGGCGAAGGGTATGTCGCCTCCCGGCAGCGTGGAGCCGGGGGTGGCGGGGTCGGAGGTGAGGAGGGCGTCTATGTCTGCCCGCGGCTGCCTCACGAACTCGCTCGTGTCGGGCACGATGCCTGCATACGCGATGCGTTTTTCCATCAGGGCCCCTGCCCGGTCGTACACCCTGGCCTCGACCATGACCGATTCCACCGGCACTCCCGAGATCTTTCTGAGGGTGCCCCTGATCACGAGCACCGCTCCTTCCTGCTCGTGCGTGAGCAGTTCATGGGTGACGTTTCTCTCGTCGATCTCGAAGAACGGCCCCGCGGTCTTGGGTTGGGAGGGCAGGCCTTGGTCCTGCCTGCCGGAGAGGGGAAGGATCCTGTCCTTGAAGAACCACCCGAGGGCCGCGGCGATCACCACGATGCAGGCGACGGCGGCCGCCGCCTTCAGGACGGTCCTCGTGCGGGAGGTCTCCTCGACGGCGACGGGGGCTTCCTCCTCGGTTACGGCCGTCTCTTCCGCCGCACCCAGGATCGAGTCTATCTCGCGCATGACCGATTCCGTGGGGGGTTCCTCACCCTCCACGTGAACCTGGGCGCCTTCCTCGACCGCTTCGGGGACATCCCCGGGCGTCTCCACGATGCCTTCCTGTTCCGTGGGCCTCAGGGTCGGTGACTCCTGCTCCTTGTCCTGCCGTGTGCCCGCCTTCTGGACGAGGAGGTCGAATTCTTCTTCCAGGGAAAGGCCTTGGTCGATCGTGTGCTCGAAGACGTGCCTGCATACGCTGCATCGCATCATGTACGTCGTCTTTGCAGGGTCCGGCTGGACGAACCTGAACTTGGAGCGGCAGTTTGGACACTCGATGACGATCACGGCATGGCCCCTCGTATATCCGACGCATCGAGCACGTAGAGCTCGGGCAGCGTCCGGTAGCTCTCGGCGTAGTCGAGGCCGTATCCCACGACGAACCCTTCCTCGATCCTGAACCCGAAGAAATCCGGGGAGATCGGGGCCTCCCTCCTCGCGGTCTTGTCGATCATGGTGCAGATCTTCACCGATGCGGGGCCCATGCGCTCGAGGTGACGTTTGAACGCGAGCAGGCTGTGGCCCGTGTCCATGATGTCGTCTACCACGAGCACGTGGACGCCCTGTATGTCTTCGTGGACGTCGTCCACGATCTTCACGTCCCCCTCGGGGCTGTCGGACTTGCCGTAGCTGGACAGGCGCGCGAAATCGATCCTCGTGGGCAACGAGACGGCGCGTACCAGGTCGGACATGAACATGAAACCGCCCTTGAGGATCCCCACGACGAGAAGCTCTTTGCCCATGTAGGAGCGGGATATCTCTTCGCCGAGCTGAGACACCTTCCGGGATATGGCGAGGGCGTCGTAGAGCTTCCTCATGCCATGATCTATAACGTATCGACGGGGGGGTGTCAACGACACTGCCTTTACAGGCGCCCACTTTCCTCTGTTGGGCGGGCCGTGAGGCAAGACATCGCCGCTTGGTGCGTCTTGCACTTGCTGGTTGCCGTGGGATGGAGGGGTACGGCCGGAGGGGGGCAAACGTCGTCGGGTCTCCGCGAACCGGGACCGGATACCGTGGAATGCACGCCTTCCTGGGCCGGGCGTCGTCTGGGACCCTTCACGTTCGCCCTGCATCCGGGTCTGTCCACGGTGGACATCGGGGGCCTGCGCGGAGATATTGTCACGAATCGAAGAGTGGGGTAATCTTTCGAGAGAGGCGGTGGGATGAGATGAAGGACCGCAGGGCGCACAAGAGGGTGAAGGTGGACTTGCGGGCTGCCTACAAGGACGACGGGTTCGTCCTGCGTACAGGCAGGGTGCTGAATCTCGGCAAGGGGGGCATGTACCTCGAGACGGGCCGCGGTGTGGCGCTCGGGGGCTTCGTGGACGCCAGCATAGACGACAGGGAGTTCGGCAAGGTCATCTCCGTGAGGGGGAGGGTGGCCCACAAGACGCCCGATGGTGTGGGGGTCACCTTCGTGCGGGTGGATAGGCTGGGGCTCATGAATATCCTCACCTATCACGGCGCGCCCTTCTGAGGGGCCGCTTGCACGCCCGGGCAAACGCCGTTCCCTTCGCGGCCGTGCCGGGGTATCCATCGCGGGTGTGAGGACCGGGTCGACCCCGGGCGACGAGGTTGATCGAGCCCTACGTCCCGATCCTGCTCGCCCCCCATGGGGAGGGGACGTTCTTCCTTGCGCGGGCTGCGAGGTTCATCGAGTTCCGGGGCTTATTCCCGCTGAGGGTGGAGACCGTCTCAACCCCTGGGCCCTCGTCGCATACCCTGGGCCGATACTCACTTTCGGCCGAGAACCAGCGCACCCTTCTCGATGAGCTCCTTGGATTGAACCACGAGCCCCATGGAAGACGAGTCCAGGGACTGGAGCACCACGATGACGCCTATGGGATCATGGAACGACGCGGCTTGCCTGTTTGCATCACCGCCCAGGGCGTCGGTCTTCCTGTAGACCGACAGGAGGGCTCCCTTTTCCACCCCCTGCCTCGTGCCGGCGTTCACGAAGACGAGGTCGAAGGTGGCCCCGCCCACGACCCCGCCGTGGTGATCCATGACCACCCCGGAGATGCCCGATGGTTCGGATATGTCGAGGGCCACGGGTTTTATGGGCGGGATGTCGTCGAAGATGATGCTGCCGATCCGCGATTCCTGGAGAGAGTACGTGACGGTGGCCTTGACGAGGCCGCCCACGACCTCGTCAACCCGCGCCATCCCCGTGATGCGGTAGAGGTACCCTGCAGAATCGCCTTCCTCGTCAACGATGTCCTGGATCTTGGTCACGATGGTGACGACCTGGTCTTTCTTGAAGGCGGAGCCCGAACTGATGACGATGTGGTCGTTCTCCGAGATGAGCTCGCCGTTTTCGACCTTCCTGACGATCTCGCCGGAGCCTTTGAGCAGGTTGGGGCTGAACATGTACAAGGCGAACTGGGGGGCCAGCACTACCGACTTGTCCTTGACTGAGGCGATCTCCCGGGGTGTGTAGAAGACGGCCTCGCGCTCTTCTCCCCCTCGTTCAGGCGAGGGGATGATCTTCAGGATCGTCCTGCCGCCCTCGGTCGTGATGATCACCCTGTCCCCGGGGTATATGAGGTGGGGGTTCGTGATGTCCTGGTTGTTCGCCCAGACGAGAGGCCACTTCCACGGCGTCTTGAGGTACTTCATGGAGATGTCCCACAGGGTGTCCCCCTTCACCACGGTATGGGTGGTTTCCTCCGCCCTCAGGTCGGAGGTGCCCCTGAAGGCCAGGAACACAACGACTGCCAGGAAAACGATGGGAAGGCTCGGCTTTCTCAAGGCGGATCCTCCTTTTGCGATCATCTGAACGGACGAGCACATCATTTGTTTCTTGATCGGATATGTCAAGGTCATTCTTGAATCATGCCTTGTATCGTCGCGGCCTTTGGACTAGAGTGACCATTATGTTACCGCGAGACCTGTACTCCCAGGCCCACCTGTTCGTGGCGGCCGTCAGGGTCCACGAGCACGTGCACGGTCGGCCGCCCTCCCTGGGGGACCTCTCGGGGATCCTCGGGGTCTCGGAGGAAGAGCTCTCGCTCCTCTCCAGGAGGCTCGAGGAGCGGGGCATCGTCCGCGTGATAGCGAGCGGGGGCCAGGAGCGGTTCACGACGGGGGATCACACGAGGATCGAAAACCTCCCGAGGTCCGCCGAGGCGCCCGCGCTCGAGGACGAGATATCGAGATTCAAGGCGCGGCAGGAGACGCGCATGAGAGACCTCGAGGCCGCTCTCAAGGGTTCTCCCGACAAGAGGAGCGTCTTCTCCGAGATCGAGAAGGCGCTGAAGGACCCAACGCTCGCGAAGAAGAAAAACCCCCTCGATTAAAGGCCTTCTTCCCCGCATACACCCCAAAACCAGGTAGGTATAGGGAGGAAGGGGCACACACCTCCGCCTCCCGGTGGAAGGCGCGGCTGAGTCTCTCCCGACCCTCCCTCAGCCGGGCGGTCAGGGCCGTCTATGCGTTTCCAGAGGCCCATCCCGGGCAGGTATTATGGTCTTGTGTTTTGGAGGTCACTATTGTATAGGATCCCAACTCATTGAGGTACAAGGAACGACGGAACGGGGGAAGGAAACTATGGTGAGCGTGGACGAGACCAAGAACGGGCCCAAAGACGAGGGCCATGCGACGCAGGATGTTTCGGCTGGTGATTCCGAGGTGAATGAAACCGGAGGTGCGGACTTCGAGGCCCTTTACGAAGAAACCTTCGACAAGCGCATAACGCCCGGTTCCCTGGTGACCGGAACGGTGGTCCAGATCGGAACCGACTTTATCATGATAGACATCGGCAGGAAGATCGACGGTCAGGCACCCATCAGCGAGTTTCTCGGCGAGGACGGGACGCTCAACTGCTCGGTGGGGCAGGAGGTCGAGGTCCTGGTCGAGAGCATCAACACCACCAAGGGCATCATCCGGCTCAGCAAGCAGAAGGCGGAGAGGCTCAAGGTCTGGGACGATGTCGTCAAGGCTTCCCAGGAGAACACCTACCTTAGGGGCAGGGTGAAGGAGAGGATCAAGGGCGGGCTCATCGTTGACATAGGCCTGAACGCCTTTCTCCCCTCGTCGCAGGCGTCCCTCGGCCCGGTGAGCGATGCCGAGCTCGAGAGCATGATCGGCCGGGTCATCGATGTCGCGGTCATCAAGTTCAACCGCAAGAAGAACAACGTGGTGGTGAGCCACCGCGAGGTGCTGGAAAAGCAGCGCGAGGAGAACAAGAAGCGCCTGCTGGCGACCTTGGCCAAGGGCGACGTGGTGACGGGCAAGGTCAAGAACATCATGAGCTACGGCGCCTTCGTGGACATAGGCGGCATCGACGGGCTCCTCCACATCACGGACATGTCCTGGGGCAAGCTCAGGGATCCCAAGGAAAAGGTCTCCACAGGACAGGAGATCAGGGTGAAGGTGCTGGAGTTCGACCCCGAGACCGAGAAGATCTCCCTGGGCATGAAGCAGCTGCAGCCGGATCCATGGGAGGGGCTCGAGTACAGGTACCCCATCGGCAAGAAGGTCCCCGGCAAGGTCACCTCGGTGACCAACTACGGCGCCTTCGTCGAGCTCGAGGACGGGGTGGAGGGACTCGTCCACATCTCCGATATGTTCTGGACCAAGCGCATGAGGCACCCGTCGACCATCCTGAGCGAGGGACAGGAGGTGGAAGTGGTCGTCCTCGGTGTGGACCTCGCGAACCGCCGTATCTCCCTGGGCCTCAAGCAGACCATGCCCAACCCATGGTCCCAGATCAGGGAAAACTACCCCGAGGGCGCCGTCGTGAACGCCACGGTCAAGAACGTCACGGACTTCGGCCTGTTCGTGAGCGTGGACGAGGACATCGACGTGGACGGCCTCATCCACGTGTCGGACATCAGCTGGGACCCGAAGGTCAAGAACCCCAAGGAGCTCTTCAAGAAGGGTGACGTGGTCAAGGCGAAGGTCCTGGCGGTGGACCCCGAGAACGAGAAGTTCTCCCTCGGTATCAAGCAGCTCCAGCCGGACCCGTGGCACGAACTCGCCATGGAGCACCCGGTGGGGAGCGTGGTCAAGGGGAAGATCACCTCGCTGACAGATTTCGGCGCGTTCGTGGAGATCAGGCCCGGGATCGAGGGCATGGTCCACATATCCGAGGTGAGCAGCGACAAGATAAGCTCGCTGGCGGACGTGTTGTCCGTGGGCCAGGAGGTGGAGGCCGTCGTCCTCAGGATCAACCCCGACAACAAGAAGATAGGCCTTTCGATCAAGGCCCTGGAAGAGGGGTACCACAGGAGATCTGCGCCGCAGCAGGAAAAAGGCCCGGAAAAGGTCGGGACGAACCTGGGAGACCTTCTCAAGGGGTTCAAGGAAGGCAAGAAGAGTTAGGGTCTCCGGGGGAGAGGGCTGCGGCTCTGCGCGGGCCCGAAGGACGGGGCGCGCGCCTCGCCCGGACAGCGGGGAGACCGTGCGGGGCCACCAGGCACCCTGCGGCGGTCACGGTTGCCGCACGTGACCCCGTGCAGGTCTTCGAGGCCGGTGGACAACCCGGAGAATCTCCTATATAGTCTTTGCATCCCCGTTGCGGGGCTCGGCGAAGACGCCCTGCGTCTACGGGGTCCTGAAAAAGGCATTCGCCCATTCGATCGAGCGAGGCATGAAACGCAGGACTACATGGATCCTCATCATCCTGGTCATCCTCATCCTCGCGGGGTGGGGTGCCGGCCGCGCGTTCAAGGCGCTGAAACCCGCCGTGGGCATCCTCGAGATAGACGGCGTGATCACCGAGTCCGTCGTGTACCTGGATGCCATACGGGATTTCGAGCGTGACGACACCGTCAAGGCGGTGGTGGTGAGGCTCGACAGCCCGGGAGGCAAGGTGGGACCGTCGCAGGAGATACACGCCGCCTTAGCGTCGCTCAGGCGCAAGAAGCCGGTCGTCGCGTCTTTGGGGGCCCTCGGCGCATCGGGGGCCTATTACATAGCCTGCGCCGCGGACACGGTCTATGCGCTCCCCGGCACCATGACCGGCAGCATCGGGGTCATCATGGAATTCTTCGACGCGAGCGAAGGCCTCAGGCGGGTAGGTCTCCAGGCGAAGAGCGTCACGTCCGGGGCCCTCAAGGACGCGGGCTCGCCCTTCAGGCCCATGACCGACGCCGAGCGCGCCTACTTCAAGGACCTGGTGGACGACGTGCACGCACAGTTCGTGGAGGCCGTCTCGAAGGGGCGCAGGCTGAAGCCGGAGAGGGTCAAGGCGCTTGCCGACGGGAGGATCTTCACGGGGCGGCAGGCCATGGGACTCGGGCTCGTTGACAGGCTCGGCGGCCTCGACGACGCCGTGAGGGAGGCCGGGAGCAGGGCGTCCATAGAGGGCGAGCCCAGGATCGTGAAGGCCGGGGACCAGAAAGGGGCCTGGGACATGGTCAAGAGGTTCCTCAAGACGACGGGGCCGGCCCTGCCCGGTGCGGTCCGCCTCTTCGAGGAAGGGCGGACGAGGGGGAGCGTGAGCCTCGAGTACAGCATACCGTAAGGAGACGTGAACTCATGGAGAAGATCCTCGCTGAGGCGTTGACGTTCGACGATGTCCTGTTGCTGCCCGGCAAGTCAGACGTGCTCCCCTCCATGGTCGACATCACCACCTGGTTCACGAAGGGGATCAAGCTGAACATACCGCTGGTGAGCGCCGCCATGGACACGGTGACCGAGGCCGCAACCGCGATCGCGATGGCGCGCGAGGGCGGCATCGGGATCATCCACAAGAACATGACGCCGGAACAGCAGGCCGTGGAGGTGGACAAGGTCAAGAAGTCCGAGAGCGGGATGATAGTTGACCCCATCACCATGAGGCCCGACCAGACCATCGGCGAGGCCCTCAAGCTCATGATGCACTACAGGATATCCGGCGTGCCCATCACGGAGGAGGGCAGGCTCATCGGCATCCTCACGAACAGGGACCTCAGGTTCGAGACCGACATGAGCAAGCCCATAGAGCAGGCGATGACCAGGGAGAACCTGATCACCGTCGAGGGGGGCATAAGCCTGGAGGAGGCCAAGAAGCTCCTCCACCGTTACAAGATCGAGAAGTTGCCGGTGGTGGACAAGGACTACCGCCTCAAGGGGCTCATCACGATCAAGGATATCGAGAAGGCGCAGAAGTACCCCAACTCGGCGAAGGACTCAAAGGGCAGGCTCCTGGTGGGTGCGGCCGTGGGGGTGATGCCGGCGGACGAGCAGCGGCTCCACGTCTTGATGAAGGCCGGCGTGGACGTGATCGTGATAGACACGGCCCACGGGCACAGCAGGGGCGTGATCGATTCCGTGAAGTTCATCAAGTCGCTCTACCCTCAGGCCCAAGTGGTCGCCGGGAACGTTGCCACGGCCGAGGCGACCGCCGACCTCATCGCCGCCGGGGCGGACGGCGTCAAGGTGGGCATCGGCCCCGGTTCCATCTGCACGACCCGCGTCGTGGCCGGGGTGGGCGTCCCCCAGATCACGGCGATCATCGAGTGCGCCAAGGTGGCGAGGAAACACGGGGTCCCCCTCATAGCCGACGGCGGCGTGAAGTTCTCGGGCGACCTGACCAAGGGGCTGGCTGCCGGGGCCTCGACGATCATGGTGGGTTCACTCTTCGCCGGGACGGACGAGGCGCCGGGCGAGAGGATCATCTACCAGGGAAGGACGTACAAGGCCTACCGCGGCATGGGTTCGGTGGAGGCGATGCGAGCGGGGTCGAAGGACCGCTACTTCCAGGAGGACGTCTCGGATACCGAGAAGCTCGTGCCCGAGGGGATCGTGGGCCGCGTGCCGTACCGGGGCCCCATCTCGGAGAATGTCTACCAGCTCCTGGGCGGGCTCCGTGCCGGCATGGGGTACACGGGGTGCAGGACCATCGAGGAACTCCAGACCAAGGCGAAGATGATCAAGATCACCTCCGCCGGGCTGAGGGAGTCCCACGTGCACGACGTGATCATCGTGAAAGAGGCGCCAAACTACAAGCTGGAGTCCTAGGGAAGCACCATGGGCTTCGTGCACCTCCACTGCCATACCCAGTACAGCCTCCTGGACGGGGCCGTGCGGATCGACGACCTCGTCAAGACGGCGTGCTCCTTCGGCCAGGAGGCGGTGGCGGTGACGGACCACGGGGTGATGCACGGCGTGGTCGAGTTCTACGACAAGGCCGTCGAGGCTGGCATCCGGCCCGTGATCGGCTGCGAGGTCTACGTTGCGCCCGGGGACATGACGGCAAGGGAGAACATCCCCGGGCTCCCCGGCAGCTTCCACCTCATCCTCCTGGCCAAAGACAACAAGGGCTACGAGAACCTCATGAAGCTCTCCTCCCTCGCGCACACCAAGGGCTTCTACGACAAGCCGCGCGTGGACAGGGCGGCCCTCGAGGCGCTGAGCGAAGGGGTCATAGGCCTGTCCGCCTGCCTCAAGGGGGAGATCCCCTACTGGCTCCTCAGGAACGAGGAGGCAAAGGCGAAGGAGGCGCTCGACTTTTACCGGAGGATCTACAAGGGCGAGTTCTACCTCGAGATCCAGCACAATGGCCTGCCGGACCAGGACGCGGTCAACCCTTTGATCGTGGAACTGGGAAGGAGAACCGGCACCGGGGTCGTGGCCACGAACGACTGCCACTACTTGAGGCCCGAGGACGTCGAGGCCCACGAGGTGCTCTTGTGCCTCAAGACGCAGAAGACCCTCGGCGACGCCTCGAGGATGACGTTCTCGAGCGACCAGCTCTACTTCAAGCCCACCGACGTCATGGAACGCGATTTCGGTTTTCTCCCCGAGGCCGTCTCGCTGAGCGGCGAGATCGCGGCCAAGTGCGACGTGGCGATCCCCAAGAACAGGTACTGCTTCCCCGTCTACCCGGAGGAATCGGGCAGGAGCCTCGAGGAAGTCATCGAGGAGAAGGCGAGGGCGGGCCTCGTGGAGAGGATGGGGCCCGAGGTGCCCGAGACCTACGTGAAGAGGCTCGAGGAAGAGCTGGAGATCATCAAGAACATGGGTTTCGCAGGCTACTTCCTCATCGTGGCCGATTACATCCGCTACGCGAAGGAGCACGGGATACCGGTCGGCCCCGGCAGGGGGAGCGCGGCCGGGTCCCTGGTCGCCTACTGCCTGAGGATCACGGACATCGACCCCATCCGGTGGAACCTCCTCTTCGAGAGGTTTCTCAACCCCGAGCGCAGGAGCATGCCGGACATCGACGTCGATTTCTGTCAGAACAGGCGGGACGAGGTCATTGCATACGTGAGGGACCGCTACGGCGCGGACTACGTGTGCCAGATAACCACGTTCGGCAACATGAAGGCGAGGGCCGTCATCCGCGACGTGGGAAGGGTCCTCGGGATTCCCTTCGGCGAGGTCGACCGCATCGCCAAGCTCGTCCCCCCGCGTCTCGACATCACCCTGGACGAGGCGCTCCAGGAAGAACCGAGGCTCGCCGAACTCATGGAGAAGGACCCGAGGGTGAACAAGCTCATGGCTGTCGCGCGGGTCCTGGAGGGCCTGAGCAGGCATTCCTCCACCCATGCGGGAGGGGTCATCATCTCGGACAGGCAGCCCCTCACCGATCACATCCCAGTCTACGTCGACAAGCACGGGATGCTCATCAGCCAGTACGACATGAAGCGCATCGAGCGGGTCGGGCTCATCAAGTTCGACATGCTCGGGCTGAAGACCCTCACCGTGATCGAGAAGACGCTGGCCATCCTCAAGGGCGAGGGGATCGAGCTGGACCTGTCATCCCTCCCCCTGGACGACGAGGCGACGTACAGTCTCATCGGGGAGGGCGACACCACGGGGGTCTTCCAGCTCGAGAGCTCGGGCATGAGATCGGCGCTCAGGCAGCTCAGGCCGGAGAAGTTCGAGGACATCATAGCCGCGGTGGCCCTCTTCAGGCCCGGCCCCATGGAACTCATCCCGTTGTATGCCGACCGCAGGCACAAGCGGCAGCCGGTCGAGTACCCCCACCCCGCGCTGGAGGACATCCTCAAGGAGACCTACGGCATCATCGTCTACCAGGAACAGGTCATGCAGATAGCCCAGCAGATGGCGGGGTACACACTGGGAAGGGCGGATCTCCTGAGGCGGGCCATGGGGAAGAAGGACAGGGTGGAGATGGCGACCCAGCGCCAGGCCTTCATCTCCGGCGCGACGGCCCGGGGGGTGGACGAGGCCAAGGCGGGCGAGATCTTCGACCTCATGGAGAAGTTCGCCGATTACGGGTTCAACAAGTCGCACGCGGCCGCCTACGCGCTCGTCGCCTACCAGACGGCCTACCTGAAGGCCCACCACTTCAAGGAGTTCATGGCCGCGAACCTGACGCTCGACGTGAACAACAGGGACAAGGTCGCCAGGCACCTTGCCGAGTGCCGCAACAAGGGGGTCCAGGTCCTCGGCCCCGACATCAACGCCAGCAGCTTCGAGTTCGTGGTGGGACCCGAGGGCATCCGCTTCGGACTGGGGGCGATCAAGAACGTCGGCCGCACAGCGGTCGAGGCGATCCTCGAGGAACGGGACAGGTCCGGGGAGTTCTCGGACATCGCCGAGTTCATGGACAGGGTCCCCCTACTCAAGGTCAACAGGCGCGTGGTGGAGGCCCTCGTGAAGGCCGGTGCATTCGACAGGCTTCACCCGAACAGGCGCTCCGTGTTCGAGGCCTTGGACGAGCTCTTCGACAGGGCGCAAAGGCGGGCGAGAACCACGAACGACGCCCAGATCACCCTCTTCAGCCTCGACGAATTCTCCCCCCAAGACGCGAGGACCCCCGTCCGTCTGCCCGACATCCCCGACTGGCCCGAGCCGGAGCGCCTCAGGATGGAGCTCGATGGCATGGGGTACTACCTGTCGGGACATCCCCTGGACAAGTACGCCCACCTCGCACGCAAGTACGCGACGGCCACCACCGCGGGCCTCGAGGAGGCGTCGTCGCCGGTGACGCTCGCCGGGGTGCTCACCGAGGTGAAGGTATCGAAGACCAAGAAGGGCGACACGATGGCGAGGGCGAGGCTCGAGGACCTGGAGGGGTCGGTGCAGGTGATCTTCTTCCCCCAGGTCTTCGCCAGGCACCAGGATCTCATCCTCAAGCCCGACGACCCGGTGCTCGTGAGGGCCGCGCTCAAGGTGGAGGAGGATCAGGAGAACGGTGAGGCGGAGCAGGCGAGCATCGAGCTCATCGCCGAAGAACTCTGGAAGCTCGAGCATGCCGAGGAAGCCCTCGCGAGGCGTGTCGTGGTGAAGGTTCGCCGGCCGCTCTCCCGCAGGGAGATCGAGGAACTCAAGGGCTCGGTCCTGAGCTGCAAGGGCGGGTGCGCGCTCACCTTCGAGGTGGAGACGGAGGAGGCCTTGGTGGCCATCGACGCGGGGAAGGATTATTCGGTCATGCCGGGCAGGGAGTTCATCGAGCGCGTGACCGGGATCCTGGGTCGCGGGGGGGTGGAGCTGCAGTGAAGACGAAGGACCGTTTCGTCGACATCGACCGTGCCCTCAAGGACCTGCAGGAGAGCATATCCCGCATCAGGGGCATAGACACCTCCGAGATAGAGCGCAAGGTGGATTCCTTCCGCCGGGAGCTCAACGAGGGCATCTCGCGCTGGTCGTGCGTGGAGCTGTCGAGGCACGCCATGAGACCGGGCGTGGACGATTTCATCGCCGGGATCTTCACCCGCTTCACCGAGCTGAAGGGGGACCGTTTCATGGAGGACGACCCGGCGGTGGTAGGCGGCCCGGCCTTTCTCGACGACACGCCGGTCATGGTGGTGGGCCACCGGAAGCGAACGCCGGGCAAGAAGGATTACGTCCACTACCATTACGGCATGTCGGGCCCTTCCGGCCACTACAAGGCGCTCAGGCTCTACAGGCTCGCCGAGAAGTTCTCGAGGCCGATCGTGACCTTCGTGGACACGCCGGGCGCCTACCCGGCCCCCGAGGCCGAGGAACGCGGCCAGGCCTTCTCCATAGCCCTGTGCATACAGGCCCTCTCGTCCGTGAGGACACCGGTGGTGGCCTGCATCATAGGGGAGGCGGGTTCCGGCGGGGCGCTCGCGCTCGGCTACGGCGACAGGATCATCATGCTCGAGAACGCCTTCTACAGTGCCATAAGCCCCGAGGGCTTCTCGTCCATCGTCTTCAAGGACGCCAAGAGGAAGGAGCTCGCGGCGGAGACCCTCAGGGGGACGGGGAGGGATTTGTATGCCGCCGGTATCGTGGACTACCTCGTCAAGGAGCCGGTGGGCGGGGCCCACAACGCCCCCGGGAAGGTCGTCGAGGAGGTGGGCAAGGCTCTGCGCCGTTACGTGGCGGAGCTCGCAAGGATGCCCCTGGAGGAGATCATGAGGGCGAGGGACGCCTTCATCGAGAGGCTCGCTCCCTCTTCGCCGTGAGAGAAGGCTTGAGGCCGGACATTTTTTCCCCTCCCGGGTCAAAGCTTCCACCGCTTACGAGGGATCGACCCGATGCCGACAAGGGAGGTGGGGACTGGCACCGTCCTTGCTTTGAACGGGGAGGGAGGAAAGATGAAGATAGACCCGAACATGATCATCGGCGCGGTTACGCCGCAGGCGGGCAGGCCCGCCAAAGGGGCGGGGGGGTCTTTCGAGGAGATCCTGGGCAGTGTCCAGGAGAAGCGCACCGAGGGTGCCGTAAGGATCGGCGGGCCCCTTCCCGGCATGCCGGTGGACCCGGTCGCCCTCAACGCACTGAAGGCCGGGGAGGAAGCCCTCGACAAGCTGGAGACCTACAGGCGGGCCCTGGAGAACCCCGCCTTGGGGCTCAAGGACCTCGAACCCATGGTCGTGGACCTTTCCCGGATGAAGGACCGGGTGGAAGAAGCCGTCTCGTTCCTGAGCGATGCCGACCCGCTGCGGGCGGTCATGTCCGAGATGGCCGGCGTCCTGGGGGCAGAGGTGGCCCGTTTCAGGAGGGGGGACCTGGTAGGCTGACATGGCCCTCCTCGTAGCGCTTGCGGGTCTCCTCGTGGGGAGCTTCCTGAACGTCTGCATTTACCGCATTCCGAGAGGGGAGTCCGTCGTCTGGCCCTCGTCGCGCTGCCCCGCCTGCTCGACCCCCATACGGGCATGGGACAACGTCCCGGTCTTGAGCTACCTGGTCCTCGGCGGGAGGTGTCGTGCATGCGGGCATCCCATTTCCGTGCGGTATCCCCTGGTCGAGCTCCTGAGCGCACTGCTCGCCGTGGGCATGCTGTACCGGTTCGGGCCCGGCCCCGCCTTCGTCATCTACTACGCATGGTCGTGCGTGCTCGTCGTGATCACCTTCATAGACATAGACCACCGCATCATCCCGGACAGGTTCTCCCTGGGCGGCATGGCGGCGGGGATCGCGCTGGTCCCCTTCATGCCGATCTCTTACACCGACGCCCTGGCGGGCCTCGCGCTCGGCGGGGGGCTTCTCATCGCCGTGATCTACGCGTACTACCTGCTCACGAAGAGAGAGGGGATGGGCGGGGGGGACGTGAAGCTCCTGGCCATGATAGGGGTGTACACCGGCTGGAAGGGGGTCCTCTTCACCATCTTCGCCGCCTCGCTCGCAGGTACGGCCTTCGGCATCCCCTGGGCCTTGTCCAGGAGGGAAGGGGGCAGCGCCATGAAGGCCGCGGTGCCCTTCGGGCCCTTCCTGGCGCTTGGCGCGCTCGTTTACGTGTTCTTCGGCGACCGGATCATCGAGTGGTACTTCGGTTTCCTCGCATGATCAGGTCTGGTGCCTCACGGGGCGCCTGAGACCGGCGCGTCATCCACGGTAGGCCACGCACGAGATCTCCACGAGCACGTCCCTGGGGAGCCTGGAGACTTCCACGGTCGTGCGCGCGGGCCTCGGCTCCGCCGTGAAGAATGTCGCGTATGCCGCGTTCATGCCCGCAAAGTCGTCCATGTCCCTGAGGAACACCTCGGTCTTCACGACGTTCTCGAGGCCGAGCCCGCAAGCGTTCAGGATGCATCTCGCGTTCTCGATGGCGCGAGCGGTCTGTTCCGCGATACCCCCCTCCACGACCTCGCCGGTTGCGGGATCGAGGGGGATCGATCCTGACACGAACACGAACCCGCCCGCCGAGACGGCCTGCGAGTAAGGGCCCACGGCCCTCGGCGCGTCCTTTGCGTGCACGGCTTCAATGTCTCTTCCCATGGTCACCTCCTGGTCAAATAGAACGAGCGTTCGATATATTTATGTTGAGTTTCCCCGCGTGATGGATTATGAGATCTGATCATACCCAGGTCAAGGAGACGATGCATGGACGAGCTGAAGCACCTCCTCGAACCGATAACCGTCAGAGGATTGACGATACCGAACCGCGTGGTGATGCCCCCCATGGGCACGAACCTCGCGAACAAGGACCAGACGGTGAGCGAGGCGCTCCTCGCCTACATGGAGCGCAGGTCCAAGGCGCAGCCGGGACTCATCATCGCCGAGATCGCGGCGGTGCACGAGACGGGGCTGCTCATAGACACAGAGCTCGGGATCTACGACGACCGGTTCATCCCCGGCCTGAGGAGGCTCTCCGAGACGATCCGCCGGGGTGGGGCCAAGGCCGGCGTGCAGCTCCACCACGGCGGCAGGGAGTGCTTCTTCCTCCTGGGAAAAAAGGAGGCGCTCGGCCCCTCGGCGATCCCGTCGCTGTTGTACGGCATGCCGCCCAAGGAGATGACGCTTCAGGACATGGCCGTGATCAAGGAGGCGTTCGCCGCAGCCGCGAGACGGGCGCGCCTGGCCGGTTTCGACATGGTGGAGATCCATGCCGCGCACGGCTACCTCCTCTGCCAGTTTCTCTCGCCCCTGGCCAACAGGCGCACCGACGAGTACGGATCCAGCATGGAGAACCGCGCGAGGTTCGTCGTGGAGGTCATAGAGGCGGTGCGGAAGAGCGTGGGCGACGATTTCCCGGTATCGCTGCGGGTCTCGGTGGACGAGAGCATAAAGGGCGGGTACACCGAGCAGGACATGCTGGGGGTGATTCCCCTGTTCGTGAAGGCGGGGGCGGACATCATCCACGCGTCTCTGGGGACCTACGGGAGCCCGGCTGGCATAACCACGGCGCCGGTGGAGTTCCCCCCGGGGTTCAACGCGCACAGGGCCCGGATGGTCAAGCAGGTGGTCGATGTCCCGGTGATAACCGTCGGGCGCTTCACCGACCCGCGCTTCGCGGACGAGGTCATCGCCAGGGGAGACGCGGACCTGGTGTCGTTCGGCAGGCAGTTCCTGGCGGATCCCGACTTCCTTCCCAAGGCCAGGTCCAAGAGGTACGACGAGATCAGGACGTGCATCGCATGCAACCAGGGGTGCATCGAGAGGCTCATGTTCGAGGGGGCCTCCCTCAGGTGCGCCATCAACCCGGAGACCGGGCAGGAGACGGCCTACCCGCCTCAGGACGCACGCGGCAGGAAGACCGTGTGGGTGGCGGGTTCGGGTCCTGCGGGGCTCACGGCCGCCTACGAGGCCGCACGGCTCGGCCACGACGTGACCGTGTTCGAGAAGGACCCGGAGACAGGCGGCCAGATCCGCTACGCGAGCATCCCCCCGTTCAAGGACGTGTACCGCGCGTGGATCGCGTGGCTCGAGCGCGAGGTGCGAAGACTGGGCGCCAGGATCCTTACGGGCGTGGAGCTCGACGAGAAGAGGCTCTCCGAGGGCGGAGCGGACTTCGTGATCGTGGCAACGGGCGGCAGGAAGCTTGTCCCGGACATAGAGGGTGTCGACCTGCCCCACGTGCATGACGCCTGGCGGATACTCTCCGGCGCCTCCCGTCCGGGCCGCGACGTGCTCGTCGTGGGCGGCGGGCTCATCGGCATGGAGGCGGCCGACTTCCTCGCGGGGCGGGTGCGCTCCCTCACGATCGTCGAGGCGCTCAAGACCCCACCCGTCTCCAAGCTCACATCGCACGGCTACATGCTCCATCGCAGGCTCAGGGATGCGGGCTGCACGCTCATCTACGGGGCCGAGGTCAAGAAGATCGAGCCGGGCGGCGTGTTGGTGTCCGAGGGCGGACGCGAGCGGACGATCGCGCCGGTCGACCAGGTCGTCCTGGCCGTGGGGCTCGTCCCGGAATCCAGGCTCGCCGATGCCTGCTCGAGGCTCGGGATTCGCCATGCCGTGGTCGGGGATGCGGCGGGGCCGAGGAGGATCATCGAGGCCACCACCGAGGGGGCGCACGCCGCGTGGAGCATCTGATCACCGAAGGGGCACCTCTCCGGTCCGGCCTTCCCCGGGCGCGCCCGACCATGTGCGGCGGTATGGAACGTGAGGCCGCATCCGGCCATCCCCGGGCGAACACAACGCGCCGATCCTGGGAAGTGGGTGCGCTGCTCTCCCCGTGGGCGAGGCCGTAGGAGGCCGAGGCCGGTTTCCCTGCCCCGGCCTGAGTCTCTGAGGCCGCCATGCTTTCTCCCCGGGCACGAAGGCGCCTGTGCGCTTTCGAGCCGCGCCGTCGTCCGCCAACAATCGCCGGTGCCTACGGCGAAGGGGCGGATTGCACCGCGGGCCTCACACCGTTTTCCCCGTCTTTTCCTTCATGAGCTCTTTCCACCCCCCGTGTTCTTCTGGTAGACTCGATGCTTGTCTGCTCTTTCGTGCAGCGAGACGAGAAAAGGGGAGCACCGAAGATGAGATCCGTTTTTATCCACTCGAGCAAGTTCGATACATACAGCCTGGGATCCGACCATCCCTTCAAGCCGTACAAGGCCACCATGGTCCTCGAGCTCTGCAGGAGGTACGGGCTCATGGACAGGCCGTGGATGAAGGTGCACGAGGCGACGCCCGCAACCGAGGAGGTCATGGCCGAGTACCACGCCAAGGAGTACATAGACGCGCTCAAGTCGTGCAACACCGGCTATTTCGACTTCACCCTGCTCCACTACGGGTTGGGGACGGGTGACAACCCGGTCTTCGAGGGCGTGTTCGACTTCTCGCTCCTGGTGCTGGGCGCGACCATGGCAGGGGTCGACTACATCGTCAGGGGCGAGGCCGACACGGTCTTCAGCCCCGTGGGCGGGCTCCATCACGGCGGGTACGGGCACGCGGAGGGCTTCTGCTACGTGAACGACATCGTGATCGCGATACAGAGGCTTTTGAAGTCGGGCTACCGAAGGATCCTCTACGTGGACATCGACGCGCACCACGGCAACGGGGTGCAGGACGCGTTCTACGACACGGACGAGGTGCTCTTCTTCTCCGTGCACCAAAACGGCGAGACCCTCTACCCGGGCACCGGCTTCGAGAACGAGACGGGCGAGGGAAAGGGGAAGGGCTACACGGTGAACCTCCCCCTGCCCGAGTACACGGACGACGAGGTCTACGTGAGGGCCTTCAGGGAGATCTTCCCGAGACTGGTGGAGGCCTACAGGCCCCAGTGCGTGGTCGCCCAGATCGGCCTCGACACCCTCAAGAGGGACCCGCTCACGAACCTGAGGCTCACCAACAACGGGTACTGCGAGGTGATGGAGGACATACGGAAGAGCTGCCCGGTGATCCTGGCCCTGGGCGGGGGCGGATACAGCTTGCCGGACGTGGTCAGGGGCTGGACGCTCGCCTGGGCGATCCTGAACGGGATCGAACCCGAGGACACATTCGCGGGGAGCGTCGGGGCCGGGGTGTACGGACACGGCTTCGGCGAGCTCAAGGACCCGCCGCACCGCGTCTCGGACGCCCTGAGGAAGGCCGTGGACAAGTACGTCGACGATAAGGTAAGCTACATCAAGTCGAATGTGTTCCCGATGCTCGGCATCACTCCGTGAGGGCCGGGCTCGGTTGAATGGCGAAGGAAGGTTCATCCATGCGTATGTCGAGGTGATGCCATGGCTGACGAGAAGGCTGAGGGCAGGAAGGGATACACGTTTGTAGACAAGCGGGGCAAGGACGCCCCCGAGGCGCCTGGCGTGAAGGGGCCCGACTCCGGGGCCGGGGAGGTTCGGTCCGAGAGGCAGGATGACCCGAGGCGGCGCCAGCCCGAGGGCCAACCCGGCCAGAGGAGACCCTCCGTGGATTTCACGACGCTTGTCATGAGCCTTGCGAGCGCCGCGATGATGAGCATGGGCAGGGTCGCCGACCCCGCGACAGGGGCTGTCCGCAAGGATCTCGCCGTGGCGCAGCAGAACATAGACATCATTGCGCTCCTCAAGGAGAAGACACGGGGGAACCTCACGGCGGAGGAGGAACGGATCGTGGACCAGGTGCTCTACGAGCTCAGGTTGACGTTCGTCGAGGCCATGAGGGAGCGCTGAGATGAAGAAGATGGTTCGTTTCCGCTCGAGGGGAAGGGGAATCCCTTCCCTGGTGGGTTGCCTCGCGGCGGCGTTCGTGATGATCGCCGGCATCCCCTCCCCCGGCATGGCCGAGGGCGGTGTCTTCTGGAAGGAGGGGGCGGCCGGGTCCCGCAGCAAGCTCGAGCTGCCGGCGTTTTCCAGGCTCGCCAAGGAGGTGACGCCCACGGTCGTCAACATCCGCACCACGAGAAGGGTCGCGGGCAGGGACACGCTCAGGGGGATCAACCCGCCTCCCGGCTACGACGAGTGGTTCGACGACTTCTTCAAGAAGTTCTTCAACAACATCCCGGAGAATGAGCTGCAGCAGAAGAGCCTTGGGTCGGGCTTCATCATCTCCGCCGACGGGTACGTGCTCACCAACAACCACGTGATCGCGGGCGCGGACGAGATCATCGTGTCGCTTGCCGACAAGGAGGAGTTCAAGGCCGGCGTCGTCGGCACCGACGACAAGACGGACATCGCCCTCATCAAGATCAATTCAACGAGGAAGGATTTCCCGGTCGCCGTCCTCGGGAACTCGGACGAGTTGGAGATCGGCGAGTGGGTGATCGCGCTCGGCAACCCGTTCGGTTTCGGACACACGCTCACCCAGGGCATCGTGTCCGCGAAGTCCCGCGTCATAGGCGCCGGGCCCTACGACAACTTCATCCAGACGGATGCGGCCATCAACCCGGGCAACTCCGGGGGCCCCCTCATCGACATGCGCGGCCAGGTCGTGGGCATCAACACCGCCATCGTGGCGTCGGGCCAGGGCATCGGGTTCGCCACGCCCATCAACATGGTGAAAGAGATCCTGCCGGAGCTCAGGGAGACGGGCGAGGTGGCGCGCGGGTGGCTCGGGGTGTCCATACAGGAGGTCTCGCCGGAGATCGCGAGGGCGGTGGGGCTCGACGAACCGAAGGGCGCCATGGTGACGACCGTCTACCCCGGGGATCCCGCCGAGAAGGCCGGCATACAGCCGGGAGACATCATCGTCGGCGTCAACGGGAAGGCGGTGGAGGACCCCCGGGCCCTCACCAGGATGATCGGCAGCCTCAAGCCCGGCTCGAAGGTCGACCTGTCGGTCTTCAGGGACAAGAAGGTCCTCAATCTGAGGGCTGTCTTGAGCAAGAGGACGGACGAGCGCGTCACGAAGCTCGGCAAGAAGACGACGCCCGGAGGCGGTGTCAGGGACCGGATCGGCCTCGTGGTGACGGACATCACGCCCGATGTGCAGCGCGAGCACGACATCTCCGAAAAGGAGGGGGTGCTCGTCATCGACGTCGACCCGAAGGGCCCGGCGTCTGACGGCAGGATCCTGAAGATGGACATCATCAAGGAGGTCGACCGCAAGGCGGTCAGGAACCTCGATGACTACCTCAAGGCCCTCTCCTCCAAGAAGAAGGGCCAGGCCGTGCTCCTGCTCCTGATGCGAGGGTCATCGCCCCTCTACGTGGCGGTGGACATCGAGTGAGACTCTTCTGTCCCGCAAAGATCAACCTCTACCTCAAGGTGATCGGCAAGAGGCCGGACGGGTACCACGAGCTCCGTACCATCATGGTGCCCCTGGCTTTCGGCGACGACTTGGAAATTGAGCCAGCTCCCTCGGGTATCCATCTCGAGGCGCCGGGATGCGGGTGCGCCGAGAACGAGAACCTCGCGTGGAAGGCGGCGTCCCTCTTCTTGGCGCGCACGCGCGTGACGGGCGGGGTCCGGATACGGATACACAAGAGGGTGCCGGTGGGCTCCGGGCTCGGCGGCGGCAGCAGCGACGCGTCGGGGGTCCTGCTCGCCATGAACGAGCTGTTTCGTGCGGGCCTGGACACGCGGGCGCTGGGAGAGATGGCCAGGGAGCTCGGTGCCGACTGTCCGTTCTTCATCCACCGCAGGCCGCTCTACCTCGGCGGCCGCGGGGACGTGCCCATATCGGAGCCGGTGCTCTCGGACAGGCATTACCTCCTGGTCGTTCCGCCCGTGCAGGTGTCCACGCGTCTCGTGTTCTCGAAATTGTCCTTGCCATTGACAAGTGAACGTGATATCGATAGAATAGAACCGAAGAATAGCCAATGTATTGAGCCGGAGCACTGGGTCGAAAACGACTTGGAATCCGTTGCATGTAGATTATATCCCGAGATGGCGTGCATCAAGGACGAGCTCATCGGTTCGGGGGCGCTGAGAGCGGGAATGTCCGGAAGCGGATCAGCCTTTTTCGGGATATATGAAACACATGATGCCCTGCGGTGTGCAATGGGCCGCCTCGTACGGCATGAAGGGTACGTATACGTACCCACAACAAGAATGACGGGGGATTCGTATGGAGATCACAGAGGTCAAGGTGTTTCCGGTCAAGGATAACGACAAGCTCAAGGCATACGCCTCGATCGTGTTCGACGACTGCTTCGTGATCCGGGATCTCAGGGTCATAAGCGGTACCACAGGGCTGTTCGTGGCCATGCCTTCCCGCAAGAGGAAGGACGGATCGTTCCGCGACACCGCCCATCCCCTCAACATGGAGACGAGGGACAAGATAGAGAAATCCATCCTCGAGACGTACAAACAAAAGATTGCCAACGAGGTCTGATTCAACTATAGTGCGCTCCCGGTAACCGGATGGCCCCCTCTGGTGCTGGGATGTCGTCTAACGGCAGGACACGAGATTTTGGATCTCGTTATGGAGGTTCGAATCCTCCCGTCCCAGCCATGCCCGCAGTAGCTTGAAAACAAGAAGGCGGACTCAAGGGCCGCTGTCCCGGGTACACACCTCTTCACCTGGAAGGCGATATGAACGAGAGTATCTGCATCCTTGCGGGCAATGCAAACAAGCCCTTGGCTCAGGCGATCTGCACGATCATCGGGTGCCCCCTCGGCAGGGGCGACGTCAAGAGGTTCTCGGACGGCGAGACGTCCGTCGACATCCACGAGAGCATCCGCGGAAGGGACATATTCATCGTTCAGCCCACGTGCCCGCCCACCAACGAGCACCTCATGGAACTCCTGGTCATGCTGGACGCGACCAGGCGCGCGTCAGCCAAGAGGATCACGGCGGTGATCCCCTATTTCGGCTACGCGAGGCAGGACCGCAAGGCCTCGCCCCGCGCCCCCATCTCGGCCAAGCTCGTGGCCAACCTGCTGACCGTCTCGGGTGCCGACCGCATCCTCACCATGGACCTGCACGCAGGACAGATCCAGGGCTTCTTCGATATCCCCGTGGACAACCTCTACGCCAAGCCCGTGATCCTCGACTACGTCCGAAACCGCTACGACGGCGACTTGTGCATCGTCTCGCCCGATGCGGGGGGTGTGGAGAGGGCCAGGGCCTACGCGAAACCCCTGAAGGCCGACCTCGCCATCATCGACAAGCGGCGCGAGCGTGCCAACGAATCCAACGTGATGCACATCATCGGCTCCGTCACAGGCAAGACGTGCCTCATCGTCGACGATATCGTCGACACGGCCGGGACCCTGACCAACGGGGCGGCCGCACTCATCGGCGAGGGAGCGAAGCGCGTGGTGGCCAGCTGCACCCACGGCGTGCTCTCGGGCCCGGCCATCTCCAACCTTGCCGGGTCGGCCATAGAAGAACTCATCGTCACGGATACCATCCCCCTGAGGGAAGAGGCGCACTCCCTGGGCAAGATAACGGTGCTCACCGTGGCGCCGCTCTTGGCCGAGGCCATCAAGCGCATCCACACCGGGTCGTCGGTGAGCGAGCTGTTCCTCTGAGACAAGGTTTGCCCCGAACGAGAGGGGTCACTCAGTCGGCCAGGCAGGAGGGGAGTTTCTCGGCGTGGTCATGAGGGGGGCCTGATACGCCCACCTCAACCCTCGGGCGTCCCCGGCAAGAGGGGAGTTTCTCGGTGTGCAGGCATACTCATTCTTCCAGGGCGTCCGGCGGGAGGCGTCCCTGCGGGCGCGCCGGGCCGGCCTAGTCCTCGACCATCCCCGGCCTGAACTGGAGCGCCTCGGCCACGTGCACGTCCCTGATGGAGGGGCTCCCCTCCAAGTCGGCGATCGTGCGGGCCACCTTGATGACCCTGCCCAGTGCCCGCATGCTCAGCGCCGCGCGCTTGACGGCATTGACGAGCATGCCCCTGGACGCCGTGTCCAGCCTGCAGATGCGCTCCATTGATTCCTGGGGGATGCGGGCGTTGATGAACCCCCTGGCGAGCTGGATCTCTCGTGCGGCCTCCACCCTGGCGCGCACCTCGTGGGAAGACGCGCCTTGCCCCCGGTTGAAGATCCCGGAGGCATCCACGGGGTCTATCCAGAGGTGCAGGTCGATCCTGTCGAGCAGCGGCCCGGATATGCGCGCCCGGTACCTGGCTACCTGGACGGGGGTGCAGGAGCACGGTCTGTCCGGGTGACCCAGAAAGCCGCAGGGGCAAGGGTTCATGGCGGCGATGAGTTGGAAGTCCGCCGGGAAGGACAGGGATGCAGCCGCCCTCGAGATCCTGACCGTGCAGTCTTCGAGCGGCTGGCGCAGCGCCTCGAGAGCAGACCGCCTGAATTCCGGCATCTCGTCCAGGAAGAGGACCCCCCTGTGGGCGAGGCTCACCTCGCCCGGGGTGGGCATGCTGCCTCCACCGATGAGCCCGGCGTCCGAGATCGTGTGGTGGGGCGCCCTGAAGGGGCGTTGGGTGACGACCGAGTCCCGGCCGAGGAGCCCTGCTGCGGAGTAGACGGCGGTGCACTCGAGGATCTCCCCGGGCGTGAGCCCGGGCAGGATCGAGGGAAGCCTCTGGGCGAGCATCGACTTGCCCGCCCCGGGGGGGCCCACGAAGAGAATGTTATATATGGTTTTATCCTTCCTCCTCCTCCTCCCTTAATGAAATTAACCTCATTTGTATAATAAGGGGGAGGGACAAAAAGTGGAAAGATGAGGTGATGAACGATGCCCCGAACTAAAAACCGAGGGGATGTGTATGTTTATAACTTGGTTCAGGCTCAATTCTTCTTAGACTGTGGCCTGCGTCCTGTAGCGGTAGGAAGAGGCAAACACGGGGACGTATTCTTGCGGTTCAAAAGGGACGAAGCTACAGAAGAAGCCTTCCAACGCTGGACGAATTTCGCGAGGGAAATGAAAAGGAAAACAATGTAGATCGAAGGAGTGATGGATGATGACAAAGAGAAGAATCCCAAGGATGGCTATATTACGGGATATTCAGAGACAGATTCAGAGACAGAAGGAAGAGAAGGAAGAGAAAAAGAAACAGCAAAAGGAGGTGTTCGAGCAAGTGTACAATAGGCCAAAGGAGAAGGCTTTTTCTGATATAGACCAACTTAAC
>ERZ795060.910-NODE-910-length-37581-cov-10.652108_pt1 | contig 37581 bp, 28 predicted proteins | sample MGYA00375144_ERZ795060 | MGnify/ENA primary metagenome ERZ795060 (study PRJEB30189, sample SAMN05720157) | activated sludge metagenome | isolation source: anaerobic digester from wastewater treatment plant | place: Japan | collected 2015-05-15 ... | reverse complement strand
GGATGGTAGGGCATTTCATACAGTTGCTTACTTCCAGCCAACTCGACCAAGTTGCCAAGATACATAACCCCAACTCTATCCGAAATATATTTTATCATGGCAAGATTATGCGTTATGAACAAATATGTTAGTTGTTTTTCTCTCTGGAGCTGCATTAAAAGATTGACTATTTGGGCCTGTATAGATACATCGAGGGCTGAGATTGGCTCATCACAAACGATAAACTCCGGTTCCACTGCTAATGCTCGTGCAATACCAATTCTCTGCCGCTGGCCTCCGGAAAATTCATGAGGAAACCGATTGATATGCTCTCTATTCAGGCCTACAGTCTGAAGCAAATCGAAGACTCTTTCCTCTCGTTCTCCCTTGTCTTTGCATAGATGATGGATATCCATACCTTCTCCTATGATATCCCCAACCGTCATACGCGGATCCAGCGAAGAATAAGGGTCTTGAAAAACGATTTGAGCTATCTTAGTGAAATCCTTCTTTCGATCAGAATCCAGGGCGTGAACGTCCATGCCATCATAAATTACTTCTCCCCCAGTAGGCTTATGTAAACCTAATATTGTTTTACCGCACGTAGTTTTTCCGCATCCAGACTCCCCAACCAACCCGAAAGTTTCGCCCCTGAAGACGTCAAAACTTACATCATCTACCGCCTTTACAATCGACTTTCTCCCGATTTTGAAATGTTTCTTCAAGTTTCGTACCTCAAGCAACGTTTCCCTATCCGTCATTTCATACCACCTCCCTGAGCAGTATTTCAGGAACGCCAGATTTGTTAGCCTTTGGATGATGCAACCAGCAACATGACTCATGATACCCGCCGAACAAAGTAGGTGACGGCTCGGCAATTCGGCATATCTTCATGGCAAACTCGCATCTTGGAGCAAATGAACACCCATGTGGCGGGTTTATAAGATCGGGAGGAGTCCCAATAAGCGAATACAGCGGTTCTTGCTTGTCCTCTGTAAGCTTGGGCACTGATTTCAACAGAGCTAAGGTGTAGGGATGTTTCGGGCTGTAAAATATTTCATCTGCCGTCCCACGCTCGACTATTTGCCCAGCATACATTACATGTATCCGATCAGCCATGCTTGCTACCACGCCCAAATCGTGGGTAACCAGTATTACGCCCATATCCCGTTCGCGCTGCAGGTTTTTGATTAGCTCTATGATTTGAGCTTGGATTGTAACATCTAGCGCAGTAGTCGGCTCATCCGCAATCAAAATTTCGGGATCGCAAGCAATTGCAGTAGCGATCATGACCCGCTGCAACATTCCACCGGAAAACTCAAAAGGATACTGGTCTATCCTTTGTTCGGCATTAGGTATATTAACCATCTGCAGAAGTTCGAGAGCTTGGAGCCTAGCTTCCTTTTTCGAGACATTCTTATGTATTAGAAGCACCTCTCCGATCTGATCACCAATTTTCATAGTCGGGTTTAGAGAAGTCATGGGGTCCTGAAATATCATGGCAATACGTTTACCCCTTACTCGAGACATCTCTACCTCTTCAAGACTTAGTAGATCCTCACCATCTAAAGTAATCCCTACATTATCTCCATGGATTTTTGCAACATCTTGAGGCAGTAATCTCACGATAGATTTAACGGTTACCGTCTTCCCACAGCCAGATTCGCCAACAATTGCAAGAGTTTCTCCAACATTTAGGGAGAAATCTACACCTCTTACTGCTTGTACTGTTCCGGCATAGGTAGAAAAAGATATGTGCAAGTTTCTTACTTCCAAAAGTATATTGTTTTTCATTGCAATAACCTACTTCCTCAATTTTGGATCCAAAGCTTCAGCCAAACCATCGCCGACAAGGTGAAAAGCTAACGTAGTTAGAACAATCATCAAGCACGGGAAAAACAACACATGAGGGTGAAACATTAACTGTTGTTGTCCCGCCGAAGCAAGAGCACCCCAGCTAGTTTCTGGCGGCCTTACTCCGAGTCCCACGTAACTCAAAAATGCCTCTCCAAAAATGAATCCTGGTATCGACATGGTTATATCAACCATTATTATTCCCAGTGCATTGGGTAGGAGATGCTTAAAAATTACCCTAGCCGTATCAGCACCCAAAGCAGTAGCTGCTTCAATGTAATCTAACTCTTTAAGCTGCAATATTTGTCCCCTTACCATACGACACGTTCCAACCCACGACGTAATACTCATGGCAAGCACGATGGCAAAAATACTCCTGCCCATCACCATGGTCAATATGACGACGATTATCAAATAGGGGAGATTACCGATAACCTCAGCAAATCTCATTATAAGATTGTCGACCCATCCGCCTTTCAAGCCTGCAAGGGCACCCAAGGTCGAGCCTATGACGAACATAACTATTGTGCACAAGAAACCTATCAAAATAGAAATTCTGCCACCGTAGCATACTCTAGTAAATATGTCTCGACCCATATCATCAGTTCCAAACCAGTACTCAGAATTGGGTCTCAGATTTTTCACCGATGAATCCATATATTTATAGTTCTTACCTGAAATAAGAGGTCCGACAAATATCATTACTAGTATTGAAACCATCAAGACTAATCCAAATATAGCTAACTTATTCTGCTTGAACCGTCTCCACACATCCGCCCAGTAAGTAAGCGACGGCTTGTCCAAGTGTTCGGAGAATTCAGGATCAACTCCCACCCTTTCAAACACTTCATCACTCAAATTTAAGAATGATTCTCTGCTCACCACAACAGCCCACCTCTTATAGTATCCAGTTTACAAAATCTCAATCTTCTCCCCCGGCCACCTTGATTCTCGGATCAACAACTCCGTACAATACGTCGACAAGTATCAGAGCTGCAACATACAAAATTGCAAAAAACACAGTCAATCCTAGTACCATGGTATAATCATTGTCCCGCACGGCATTGACGTAATAGCTCCCGAGCCCGGGTATGGCAAACACATTTTCTATAACAAAAGAACTACCGAATATGCCAGCAATGGCGGGTCCGAGCATAGTAACGATTGGAATCATTGCGTTTCTCAAAATATGCTTGCGAACAACCCTTCCCTGCGTAGCTCCCTTGGCTTTAGCAGTAACTATGTAGTCTTCGTTAATTACTGAGAGGGTGCTACTCCTCATATACTTTGCATACGTTGCAATTCCTGGCAAAGCATACGCAAGAACTGGCAACACATAATGGGCTGGCTTACCCCATCCGAATACAGGTACCAGCCTCCACTTAAAAGCCACAAAATATTGGAGCAAAGCCGCAAACACAAAACTTGGAATACAGATTGCAAGCACAACAGAAACGCGGGTTATGTGATCTACAGATTTCCCCATATTCAAGGCAGCTACTAGACCAAGGAAAACTCCAATGATAAGCTGGGCTAATAATGCTATGATGTTTATCTTTACCGAAATTGGTGCATTAGCCTTAATGACATCTGTGGCCGATCTACCTGTGTAGATAATCGATTCTCCGAAGTCACCAGTAGTGATTAGGTTCTTCATATATATAATGTACCTTTTGAAGACCGGCTGATCCAGGCCGTACTTCGCTCTAATAACTCGCTGAGCCTTTTCGGGCATTTGTTCAACTTTGGCCGCGATAGGATCTCCAGGAGCGCCAGCTATCAAGAAAAATGTTACTGTAACAATAACAAACAGAGTGAATAATCCCAGCAACGTCCTTTTTATAATGAACCTGGCCATAATACCCTTCCTTTTCTTAGAACATTAAACAGTGCACCGGCGCGATTTTTTTAACCTCAAAAATTCCTAGTTGGAGGGAAGCAGAACTAGGTTTGCCAATCTAGGTATTAACCCTACCGCCCAGTTCTGCACTCCTCTCATCCATAGGCCTAGCTGGTTTCACACATGTAGAACTCTATGGTCTACCCACCGTATATATCTTTGTGTAATCCACGCCAGCAACCGGACTAACATAGTATCCTTTCACATAGTCAGCCAAGTAAATAGTTGACACGGCACAATAAGTAGGAGCAACTACGCCCGTCCCGACCAATAATTTCTCAGCTTCCAAAAAAAGCTCAGCTCTTTCGTCATCGTCTGTAGATGAGGATGCCTTTTCTAGCAATTCAGCATATTTTTCGGCGTCAGGACCAGTCCAACCAGTTTTTGTGCTATCGAAGTAGCCATCAGTTGGATGAAAGATCTCCAAGAGGGCATTTGGATCGTTATAGTACGGTCCCCATCCCGCGGTGCAAATATCGTAATCGTTCTGGTCTACTTTCTCCCACATAATATTCCATTCCATCATATCGATGATAATACTGACACCAAGAATCTCTTCATATTGTTGCTGAAGCCACTCAGCACTCTTTTTGGAATACTCAGCAGTTCCTCTAGTAGCATACCTAACATCCATTTTTGACGGGTCAGGATCAAACCCTTCTTCCACAAGACCTTCTACTAAAAGCGCCCGAGGATCCGGGTATTGCTCCATTAGCTCCTTCACGATTTCGTTTCTACCTCCGACTCTTTCTTTATAAGGCATATCACCACAATTAATAACACTCGGTATCAAAGAATATAATGGCTCGGACAGACCATACCTCAGATCCTCAACATATTTTTCTCTGTCGAATCCAAGAGAAAACGCAATACGGATTTTCGGATTTTTGAAATATTTGTTGTTGCAGTTAAACCCCAAAAACTCCGGAGCGTTATCAGGCATCTGAATCATCCTGAATTTATCACCTTCTGCTTCGATTACTTGGCGCCACTCCGGATCGTTTGTTCCTACAACGTCGATCTGACCTGAAAGCAAGGCTTGTACTGCAGTAGCAGGTTCCCTAATTACTTTGCGCTCAATAACATCAAGTTTAACGTTAGCAGCGTCCCAGTAATCTTCATTCTTAACCAAGGTCATTTGAACATTTTGGTCCCAACTATCGATAAGGAAAGGTCCGTTCATAACTATCTTGTCGTGGGATGACCCATAGGTTGAACCCCATTCTTCCCATTTATCTTCTCTAACAGGCTTCGCTCCAGTAAGCAAATCCAAAAAATACGCGCATGGTTTCACAAGGGTAAACTGTACCGTTTTTTCATCAATAGCTTCCACACCGATTTCGTCCGGTGTCTTGGTACCTTCATAAAGAGCTTCCCCGAAGTTTCTTATGACTCCGTCAAACAACCAAGCGTTTGTTGACCCAACTTCCGGCGTAGCCATCATCCTGTACGTAAACACAAAGTCATCGGCCGTTACGGGAACTCCATCGTTCCACACAGCGTTGTCTCGAATCTTGAAAGTGTATACCAAGCCGTCTTCACTCACGTCCCACGTCTCTGCCGCAGCCGCCTTTATTATCGCTGTCCCATCTTCATCTGCTACGCTGTCGATCAAGGTTTCCAAAATAATTGCCTGAAGACCGTTATCAGGAGCAGTAGTATTGAGCAAAGGGTTCAAACCCGTTACCTCGCTGTTACTACTAAAAACAAACTTTTGAAACTCATCAATTTCTCCATTCGACACTACGGGTTCCTCTTTCTTTGCACAACCTCCTAACATTGAAAAAGTGACCGAAAACAATAGAATCAAAGATACGAAACCCAACTTTTTTCTCCTCACTCTGTCTTCATCCTCCTTCTTTTTGTTCTAGTCAGAGCTGAGTCTAGAACCCGCATGATGTTTCATGAACAACACAACGTTTCTGCGGTATTCTAATGTGTAGCATGGTTATCAGACAACATATTGCATAACAACTGACAACTTCTACGCAGCCAGGTTTTTTCCTGCTAATTTTTTATGAAATCCTGCGTCTTTATTCACAATTGCGTTCGTGACCACAACACAATGCGCACAAACGTTAATTTCATCCATATAATTCTTCAAAATTGACCTTTTCGAAAGAACGGAGCCAGAATCAGATTGGCCGAAGGCTACACGTCCGATGTAACATCTAGCAACTGTCCGATCACAAAATCAGAAGTATCCTCTTGACTTTTTCCATCACATGGTGCTAAATTTTACGAAACAAGTAAACAGCACTCATTTAGAGCAGGCAATGATTGGGAATAGTAAGCAGCTCGATCCGTAAAGAGAGCCAAGGGATCGGTGCGACTTGGCCGGTAGAACTGCTGAATACACCCAAGAGCCACCGGTTGAACCTGCAAGGCTTTGGCAGCAGTAGACTCAGGCGGAGCTTCCACCGTTAAAAGGAAAAAGGTATCGCGAGTAACTTTAGTTCTGGCATATATTAATCTAAGATCTAACCGTTGAGGTTACGTCGCCGTACCTTCAGAGCGGAGCTTGATCCTCAGGCATCAAAAAGGGTGGTACCGCGGGTACGAAACCCGTCCCTTCTAGGGACGGGTTCTTTATTTTCCTAAAATAACCGCTACTACCCACTGGAAGGAGTGTACAGATGTGCAGGTTCGGTCACCGACCTAGCCGCAAAACTTGGAAAGAAAGGAGGGCAACGAATGTTAAGAGGCATAAGGGGGGCCACAACAGCCAGATCTAACTGCAAAGAAGATATACTCGGCGCAAGCGAAGAACTGCTCAAATGCATGCTCACCCAAAACCATTTGCGCCCTGAAACCTTGGCATGCATCATATTCAGTTCAACTCCAGATCTCGATACTGCTTATCCTGCAACTGCAGCGAGGAATTTGAATCTGTTGAAGGTTCCCCTATTTGGTACTCAGGAAGCAAATGTGCAAAACAGTTTACCAAGATGCATAAGAATTCTTGTGCTTGTCAACACAGAGAAGACTCAAGAGGAAATCAACCATGTTTACATTAGGGAAGCCTCAGCGTTGAGACTGGACCTCCCATAGTCAAGTCTTAGGAAGGAGGAAATATATCGATGATAGTAGTTATGAAGGCAGGATCAACAAAACAAGAGTTAGATGGCTTGATAAGCAAAATAAACGGCGTGGGCTTACAGACCCACGTATCTGAGGGCATCGAAAGAACCATAGTTGGGATCATCGGCGATGAAAGAAATTTTGATGCACGTAAAATTGAGGTTCTTCCTGGTGTTGAAAGAGTCATACGAGTCCTGCAACCTTTCAAACTCGCCAGCCGAGAGTTCAAGCAAGAACCTACAGTCATCACACTCCCCAACGGTCTCACAATAGGCGCAGGGGGTATAGTGATTATGGCCGGTCCCTGTGCCATAGAAGACCAAAGATCCATTATAGAAACTGCATTGGCCGTAAAAGATGCTGGAGCGCACATATTGCGGGGGGGAGCTTACAAACCCCGGACCTCTCCTTACACTTTTCAAGGTCTAGGAGTAAGGGGCCTGGAAATGTTAGCTATAGCCAGGGAAGAATCGGGTCTCCCTATAGTCACCGAGGTCATGTCTCCCTCAGACGTAGGGCTAGTGAGCGAATTTGCAGATATACTGCAGGTTGGCGCGAGAAACATGCAGAATTTTACCCTGCTACATTCACTAGGCAAAGTGAAGAAGCCTATACTTCTAAAAAGGGGAATGATGTGTACAGTTGAAGAATGGTTGATGGCCGCAGAGCATATCATGGCCAGCGGAAATCACGAAGTTATACTGTGTGAAAGAGGCATACGTACCTTCGAAACATATACTAGAAATACGATGGATCTGAGCGCAATCCCTTTGGTAAAGCAATTAAGCCATCTGCCTGTGATTGCCGACCCTAGCCACGCAACAGGATCCAGCGCATTGGTCCCGCCCATGGCTAAAGCTTCTATCGCCGCGGGGGCCGATGGCCTAATGATCGAAGTTCATCTAGATCCAGAAAACGCACTATCAGATGGTGCCCAAAGTCTTAAACCCGCTGTGTTCGCTGAGATGATGCAAGACATCAATATTATCGCTTCTGCAGTTGGCAGATATCTGGAGGGTTTTCCAAAATGTCAGGCGGGCTAAACTCAGCATGTGTAACCATAATAGGGCTCGGACTAATAGGCGGTTCTTTAGGGCAAGCTCTTATCGAATCTTCGGCAGGACTAAGGGTCATCGGAGTTGATCTTGAACAAACAATATTGGACAAAGCGTTGAGCCAAAAAGCGATTCACTACGGAACCACCGACCCGGTCGCGGCATGCAAAAATGCAGACATAGTCGTCCTTGCGACTCCAGTAAGAACTATGCCAATGCTGGTAGAAACAATCTTACCCCATCTCAAACCAGGCACCATAGTCACCGATTTGGGAAGCACCAAACAATTTGTGTACAATTCCATGGCCAGACTGTTGGCATCATCTAGTGCCAGAAAAGCAAATGTAGCCTATGTCGGTTGCCATCCTTTGGCAGGAACTGAACATTCAGGGATAGATGCTGCAAAATCCGATTTGTTCCAGGGCAGGTATTTTGTGATCTGTTCTTGTGTATTATTTAGTGAAGAGTTCGACAGGAACAGCCACGGTACTGACCCAATAGTTATGCTTAGCAACATGGCCAGATCAATAGGAGCAATACCCCTACACATAAGCCCTGCCGAACATGACTTAATATCCGCGTTTACCAGCCATATTGAACACCTGTTGGCCGTATCGCTAGTAGATGGTCTGAATACCATATCCCAATCACACCCAGCTGCGTTAAAAATGGCAGCTGGTTCCTTCAGAGACGCCACACGAGTAGTTTCATCAAATCCACAAATGGTCACCGATATGCTAATCACAAATACTGGTGAGATTATAAAAGGACTGTCATTATTAATTGAGAAATTAGCTTCTGTAACCTCTCTTCTGGAATCGGGAGATGCAGCATCCTTGCAGCAACATTTGGACGCAGCCAAAACATTCAGGAAGCTTATGTTCAATGAAACAGCAGAGGACGCATAAAGCTGTCTACTGATCTTGTAAATATAAGTCTTGGAGGAGTAGTTGTGGAAACTGTAACAAAACCGAATAAAGGAATATCTGGCTGTCTAAGAGTACCTGGCGATAAGTCTATTTCTCACAGGGCAGCTATTGTTGGAGCTATCGCTACCGGAACAACCGAAATAATCGGATACGCTTCCGGCTTGGATTGCTCTCATACACTCACTTGTCTTGAGAAACTTGGTGTGACCATAGAACGCTCAGCCGAAAACAGGGTACTTATCCAAAGCGCAGGGCCAGAATCTTTAGAAGAACCTGACACTATCTTAGATGCAGGCAATTCGGGAACCACTATGAGACTCCTGGCTGGTGTCTTAGCATCTATCCCTTTTTGCTCAGTAATTACCGGGGATTCTTCGCTTCGAAATCGGCCTATGGACAGAATTGTAGAGCCGTTACGCCAGATGGGAGCCTGCATTTGCGGCCGCAAAGATAGTTGCTATGCTCCTTTGATGATCAAAGGGGAAAACATCCATGGAATTTGCTACCAACAGAAAATTGCTAGTGCCCAGGTAAAATCAGCGATTTTGCTGGCCGGTATGAATGCAACCGGATATACCATTCTGGAAGAACTTTATCGTTCAAGAGATCATACCGAGCGCCTATTAAAATGGTTCGGCGCCCAAATTTCGACTGAGGGTATGCGTACGACAGTAACGGGCAAAACACGTATTTCTGGGAGAAGAGTCACCGTACCTGGAGATATATCGTCAGCCGCATATTTCTTAGCCCTTGCAGCAGCGACACCAGAATCAGATCTTACAATATTAGACGTGAGTATAAATCCAACCAGGACAGGTTTTGTGGAAATATTGCAGGATATGGGAGCCAATATCGCTCTAATAGATGAAAAACATTACGGTTTTGAACCGGTAGCATCTCTTAAGATAACTGGTTCAGCCCTGAACGCGATCGAGGTACGACCAGAACAAATACCTAACCTCATTGATGAAATCCCTGTACTAGCCGTAGTATGCACTCAGGCAGAAGGCGTTACGCGAATATCGGGGGCCCAGGAACTACGGTTGAAAGAATCGGACCGTTTGACTGCGATCACCAAGGAACTGAATAAGATGGGTGCGAATATCCAAGAAACGTCTGACGGCCTTATTATTAAAGGACCTACCCCTCTATTCGGCACAAATGTAGAAACCTACGGTGATCATAGAATTGCAATGGCGATGGCGGTAGCAGGTAGTTTAGCGCAGGGAACTACAACAATAAACGGTGCAGACTGCGTCGATGTGTCATTTCCAGGGTTTTGGGATCTTGTAGAACAGGTAAAACAATAAAAGGAAGAAGTCTGACATGCTTGATTCAAACGAAAAGAACCCACGGTTGGGGCAGGATATATGTTGCACTACCGAAGAAGTGCGCCAATCATTAGATGTGCGCTCATGTAAGGTTAGTGGTTCAACCAAGATAATCGGTCTTCTGGGGCATCCTGTATCTCACAGTCTGTCACCTAGAATGCAAAACGCCGCCTTTGACCACTGTGGTTTTGATATCTGTTACATACCATTTGATGTACATCCTAGCGAACTTGGAACGGCTATGGCCGCAATACGCGCGCTTGGTTTGTTGGGAGCAAATATCACAGTACCGCATAAGATACGCGCCGCGGAAATGGTAGATCATCTATCCCCTGAAGCACAAGCGTGTAACGCAATTAATACGGTAACAAACGTCGAAGGTTGTCTCACAGGATACAATACGGATGTACAAGGAATCCTCGATGCTATCAACCACGATGCAGGAATATCTCTCAAAAACAAGACAGCTATCGTGGCTGGGGCGGGGGGCGCAGCTAGAGCCGCAGTACACGCCATGGTTAAGGCAGGTTGTAGCAAGATAATCGTAGTAAACAGAACTTTCTCAAAGGCTTCTGATCTATGTCGCGCCGCAAAACAATCTATGTCTAAACTAGCTCCCGAGAAATCCGCTCACGAAGAAAGGGAACCCATACAAAACGTGCCTGAACTAATACCAGGCAATCTATTAGAACTAGAGTCTATTGTGAACTTTTTCAATTTTGACGTTTTTATAAATGCCACCTCCCTGGGACTGGTTGAAGAAACCAACCCCTTCCCTCAACTTATGAACTTGAGAGGAAAACCGTTAATATGCGACTTGGTATATACCCCTAAAGGGACACCTCTTATACAAGAAGCATCATCCAGGGGGTTCCCTACTGTAGGTGGCCGCTCAATTCTGGTTTGGCAAGGAGCAAAATCTTTTGAATTATGGACCGGGCACGAAGCACCTATCGAGCATATGAAAAGAGCGGTGTCGTTTGATCCTTTGTAACCAATAATCGATTTGCATAAACACGTAGAAAGGAGCCGAAACAATGCTTCGTTTTTTAACTGCAGGAGAGTCGCACGGGAAATGCCTAACAGCCATAATTGATGGAATGCCTGCGGGGCTTCACATTCAGGAAGAATATATTAACCGTTGCCTTTCCAAAAGGCAAATGGGTTACGGTCGCGGCCCCCGCATGAATATAGAAGAAGATACTGTTCAAATATTGTCGGGTGTAAGGGCAGGCAAAACCATCGGCAGCCCCATATGCATGCTCATTCCAAATCGGGACTGGGAAAACTGGGCTTCTATAATGGACATTTCCGTTGCACCTATGACTGAAGAAACCAGAGTAACTAGGCCTAGACCGGGACATGCGGATTTGGCTGGAGCCATCAAATACGATCAATTACAAGATCTAAGAAACGTATTTGAAAGAGCTAGCGCCAGAGAAACAGTAGCCAGAGTCGCTTGCGGAGCGGTAGCCAAAAGATTCTTAGAGGAGTTTGACATAATCGTCATGAGTCACGTCACACAAATAGGAACGGTTAGAGCTCAAAATCTACCCAAGGACCTTAGGTTAGTCGAACAACGAGCCCTTTCTTCGCCGGTAAGATGTGCCGACCTGAATGCATCAGAAAAAATGGTAGCTGCTATCGATGAATGTATTCGGTCAAAAGACACCATCGGCGGTATCTTCCAAGTGTTGGCAACCGGTCTGCCACCGGGATTGGGAACCTACGTCCAATGGGATAGACGACTCGATGCCAGACTAGCGGGTGCGATTATGAGCATCCCGGGAGTAAAAGGAGTTGAAATCGGTCTAGGTTTCAAATACCCTGAACTAACAGGAACGCAAGTTCACGATGAAATCATCCTAGACGAACACAGCAAAAAATTGACACGACGGAGCAATAACGCAGGAGGCATTGAAGGCGGTGTCACAAATGGTCAGCCTTTAATAATTCAGGCCGTTATGAAGCCGATCTCTACTACAAAAACACCTCTTCAGTCTGTGGAACTTGAAACAAAGACACCGTCAGTGGCACATTTTGAAAGATCGGATGTATGCGCCGTGCCTGCATGCGGTGTAGTTGCTGAAGCCATGGTGGCTATGGAGTTAGCTTCAGCCCTTATGGAAAGGTACGGTAGTGATACTGTTGAACAGATTAAGATCGCCCTGAAGAAGGATCTGGATAATTTACCCTAAACTCTAGAATGATAGGTGGCACATTATGGGAACTAACATAATACTGTGTGGACCGATGGCGTGTGGAAAAACCTCAATTGGCAGGCTAGTTGCTACTGCATTAGACATGCCGTTTGTAGATACCGATACTCTGATAGAAACTGAGGTTGGAAAATCTATTTCCCAGATTTTCAGCGAACAAGGCGAGACATATTTTCGAACAATGGAAAAGGCGATACTAGAGAAAGTATTCGCGCTAAAGAACACGGTTATCGCGTTGGGCGGCGGAGCACTTATCGATCCTGAAAACATAACCGGTGCCAAGAAATCCGGTATACTTATAGGACTTACTGCAACCCCTAGCGAGATCATGCGACGGACAGCAAATGACCGTTCTCGCCCATTGCTCGCGTGCGTTGATGAAACGGAAAACATTCACCGGATAGAAAACCTGCTAGACCAGAGATTGCCAGGGCTAAAATCATGCGACCTCGTCCTTGATACAACAAATCTCACCCCAGATGAAATCTGCATCTATGTTTTGGCGCACCTCTCCGACTGCCACAACATCACACAGACTGGGTCACGTAGAAACTCGAACCCTCATTGCGTACCCGTTAACACCAATTCAGGTAATGGCTATAACGTGCTTATCGGCCAAAATCTCTTTGATAAATCTGCAACTACGTTACGCTCACTTTTTGAACGTTTAGGATATTCTCAAGAAGCAGTGATAATAACAAATCCTCTCGTTAACCAACTATATGCAGACAAACTAGTCGATAGTATGCTACATACAGGAATCGAACCAGCAGTCGTAGTCGTGCCTGACGGCGAAGATGCGAAGAGCCTCGAAACTGCATCTTACATATACAATAGCCTAGCAGCAAAAAACGTAACTCGCGACACTCCTATGCTAGCCCTTGGTGGCGGAGTAGTAGGTGATCTTGCAGGATTTGCAGCATCAACTTACATGAGGGGAGTCCCTTTAGTTCAAATTCCTACCACTCTTTTAGCACAAGTGGACTCAAGCATAGGCGGAAAGGTGGCAGTTAATCATTGTGGGGTAAAGAACCTAATAGGGAGCTTCTATAACCCTGTGTTAGTTATTTCGGATACAAGCACTTTATCCAGCTTGCCCGACCGCGACTATATCGAGGGATTGGGAGAAGTAGTCAAATACGGCATAGCAATGGATCGGGAATTTTTCTTTTTCATACGAAACAACGTTGGTCCAATTTTGAAAAGGGACATGGAAACACTTGAATACCTCGTGAGACGTAGTTGCGAGATAAAAAGTAAAATAGTCAAAGAAGACCCTTGGGAAAAAGGCCCGCGCATGATCCTGAACTTCGGACACACCCTTGGCCACGCAATTGAAGCAGCATCGGGATATGGCGCCCTGCGTCACGGAGAAGCCGTAAGTATCGGAATGGCATTATCTATGTCTATTTCGGTAGACATTGGCATAATGGGAACTGACGAAATGAGTATGGCCATCAAACTGCTGAAGGATCTCGGTTTGCCTACTCGCACCGATCTAACTTTTTCCAGCCTCTACCCGTTCCTCCAATCGGACAAAAAATCTGGCCATGGGAAAAAAAGATTCGTGCTATGCGAGGGCCTGGGCAAAGCAATGATAGCAGATGATCTTGACCTCAAACTTATAATAAAAGCTCTTGAGAAGCAACAAATATAAGTTATTCAAAGCGGGGGTGGTAATACATGAAAAAGATACTTGTCATTCACGGTCCCAACCTCAACCTATTGGGAAACAGGCAGCCAGATGTCTATGGCAATACAAGCCTTTCAGAAGTGAACGCTAAGATAAAGAAAGTAGGTGAGCAACTAGGTATAACCGTAGAAACGTTTCAATCAAACCACGAGGGAGAAATAGTTGATGCAATACAAGAAGCGAGAGCAGAATATCAAGGCCTTATCATCAACCCAGCAGCTTTTACGCACTACAGCTTAGCCATAAGAGATGCCCTTGAAACCCTCAAAATTCCAGTTGTAGAGGTACATTTATCCAACATATACGCTAGAGAACAGTTTAGGCATACATCAGTTACAGCGCCGGTGGTAGTTGGGCAGATATGTGGATTGGGCACATACGGTTACGTGTTTGCCCTCGAGTGGTTCACAGAGCATTTCAAAAAGTCGGGGCAAACAGAATAGTATGCTAAGAAAACAGACAGCGTCCGCCCGTTACAGATCTACGGGGTGGACGCTGCCTACCTGCTTCTTTTAGGAAATTCCATCTTTCATCGCACGTACATATTCCAACACATAAGGGATGCATTCCTCACCGTAGATCAAGTCCATATTTGTGTGTAAAATTACCCTCGGCTAGATACATCGTTAAAAGGTCCTCGTTACCTTATGTGTTTGTGAAAGGATCTCACTTTCACGCCAGGTAAAGCATTCTTCCATTTCTTGTCCTTTCCCATGAGCAGAGCACTTAGCCAAGCGGATAACAGATTCTTTGTTTGGGCAAATACGTATGACCCATTTCCGTCTCCTAATTTCTTCGTTCAGCCTCTCTGTGCTGTTAGTAGTATGCACTCTCTTGCGATATTTCTCAGGGAGTAAGAGCACTTCTGCAGCATCCTAGAAGCCAGCTTCAAGTATGCTCATGGCCTTAGGTGCTTTATCTTCATCTGGCGCTTCCAAGATAGCCCGCACATAGGAGTGTACTTCGTTCTTTAGGCTGTTTGCTGTAGCGTTTTTGCCATGTAACTCCAAAACAATACTGCCCAATTGCTCTTACCAGGCCTCTATGGTTCTAACACGTAATGATGTCTACACCATGCAAACCTCTATCTTTAAGCCTCCTTAAGGATTTGCTCCAATTATCGTCTGATTCTGTGTCACCTACCACGATGCCTAATACTTCACGGTAACCATCTGCATTGATCCCTACTGCTATCACCACACCTTTGGGTCGTTCTCTGCCATCCTCCCTAACTTTTAGGTACATGGCATTTATCAGTAAAAAAGGATGCTGGTCATCTGAAAGTAGCGTGTTGAGCTGAGGCTCGTATGATTGAATCCGGGTTTTTGCACAATTCATATACCGCACAACTCCTCTGTAATCTGGCTCACCTTCCTAGTAGAGACTCAGTTCACTGCAATCTCCATTAGGGCCAATAGAAGTGGTCATTCGCTCCTTTGATATTTCGAATCCTAGGCACATGAAGTGTGATGCTACCTACCCGCGCAGTTAATTGCCTAGGATACGAACCATTGCGATGCCCTTGGCACTCTTCATCCCAAGGTTTGATAGAACGCTATCCAAAGGCTTTAGGAGTTTCTCATCGTAAACGCCCACCAGCAAGTATTCGGCGTTTGCAGGACTGGCCAACAGTCCGAAAATATTGAAAATCGTATGGATCCTAATTTCTCTTCTGAGAGGCGCTGCGTATTTCGTTGAGGAATGATATTTAGGAACAAACATAAAGTACAGTCCTATTTCTTCCAGAATTTTCTCGGTCAAACATACAGGTATTTCTATTCCTACGCCAAGCGCTTCTAGCAGGTCCGCACTGCCGCATTTACTTGAAACGCTCTTGATTACCGTGCTTAGCAACGGGCACACCCGCTGCTGACACTACCAGAACAGAAGATGTAGATATGTTGAATGTGTGGGCTTGATCTCCACCGGTTCCTACAATATCTAGAACATCACCTTGATGGTTAAGCTTCGCCCCATGTCTTCTTATTATCACTGCCAAGCAGTGATTTCATCTATAGTTTCCCTTTTTATGCGTAACGCTGCTATGAATCACATTATCTGTGCGCTTGTCGCATTACCGCTCATTATCTGGTTCATGATCGCTTCGACCATTTTAAACGAGAGGTCATCATCACTTAAATCTGCGTAATTCCCTCTTTTATTATTTTCTTTCACCACCTATAGACATGAAATTCTTCATAATTACATCACCTTGCGGTGTAAGTATAGATTCCGGGTTAGACTGAAGACTGTACATTTCATAAAACTTGTGCTGAACACCCACAACTTCTCCACGATCCTTTTCTGCTATAACTAACAGCTCGGCTGGCAAAAGTTGTCTTTAAACTACAGACGAATGATATCTACCAACTTGGATTATTGGCGGCAATCCTCTAAATATAGGGCATCCATTTGCTTATATGGATGCTGCTTTCCTTACCGTACATATGCTCTTCAGTGGGAATCATCGAAGCACCAAACGCCTCACATAGAGCGTGAAGACCCGAACAGAGGAAGTTATCCAAAACATGCAGACTCCCATGGCGTCCACCAATTCCCTATCCCATAGACAGGCAAATGAGGTATTATGCCAGCCAACCGTACTTGCCGTAGTCGCAGTTATTGATATGTACAGGCCGCCCCATCTCACTTGCCCTCCCTACTACTTCATCAAAAGCCCCCAAACCTGGGAGTCGCCTTATCTCTGGAAGCGATAGGCCGGCTCTGGCCCTGCTAACACCTAGCTATGCCAGAATTGCCTGTTCCGTTCTTTCTGCTTACCCTCAGCTTACCCTACTGCCGCTGATATGGTGCTTTATGCCGTCAGCAATTTTACTCTTTCTACATCTACGTGTGTTTTGTCTCATTGCAACATATAGACTCTAGTTTTTCCTATTTAAAGGGTTCTTGCTCATACCTACTCCATGAATCCTTCCTTTCTCCTTTGTGTTACAACCATAAACATCTCCTGTCTCGACCTCCAATTGCCAGACGTAAAAGGCCAGAACTTCCATGGAAGTATTGAATGCCATAGGTTGTGCGCTTGAACAAACGTTTCGTTCCGCCCCAGATGAAGCAGAAAGTACCGTCCCTTTTGCTTCGAGAAAGGATAATGGCAATGTCAGCGAGAATCTATATTTGGAAGTTATACGGAAAATAATCTATTGAGGAGCTGCATGGTAAGTGTCGGATTTGTGTTCTTCTTTTTTCTCCATGGATTCTGAAAACCTCCGTTATTCATATGCAACCTTGACCGAAGTTACTATGTGGTCAGCTTTACAAGGAACTATATCTGATTCTGTGTCTAAGATTTTCAAAGGCCAATCACAAGCGGGAAAAGCTCTTCAAGATAAAATCGAGAATGCCGTCAGGCAAGGCAGGAATATGTCTGACGAGGAAGTGAGGTTGCGTTTCCTTGCAAATCTATGTGAGACGCTAGAAATACCTTTTCCAGATCTAGTCTCAAAACAAGACTGTACTGACATATGCAATCAGATAACCGCAAAGAACATTGAGCTATACAGAAGCAATCATAGTGATGCTGTCATATCAAACGAAAACGATTTCGTGAGAGCGGTTGCTCAAGATATGTTCAGCACCATCTTGAAAGATCTCGGAAGGGATGATTTGGACAGCGACGTCTTCATCGGAAAGACCGTAGAGTATCTTGATGCCCTGCCCCAGGAGCAGCAAGAAGAAATTAGACGGAAACTAGGTGTTGACGAGATCAGCCAAACGGCATTGCGGAACTTAATCAAAAAGGGTTCTGCAGGCGCGTTATTTGCCATAATGGTGGAAGCAGGTGGTTTTTCAGTTTATCAAGGGGCAGTGACGGCTCTCTTTTCGCTATCGCAGATAATCGGAGTGACTCTGCCTTTCGGGATGTATACGGGACTTACCTCTGCAATCGCTTTTTTCTCAAGTCCTCCTGTCTTGGCTGGCATTATTGCATATACCGGTATTCGTGCCTACGGGAAACAAGACAAGAGCTTGAGAGAAAATCTCCTCCCGCTCATTGTCGCCTTGATTATGTTGCAGAGCATCAATTCTTCCGACCCTTCCAAAACTGAAATCAACATGAAGGCAACTATAGATCGCTGGCAGAGTTATATAGAAAACTACAGCCACCTTGACGATTCTATATTTCAAATCAAAAGGCAAATCGCCAAGGAACGGTTGATCCTAGCCGATAGTCTCAGTAAGTCCCTAGAAATACAACGGGAGATAGACACCTACAATCAGCAGTTGGAGACGATAATTGAGGACATATCTGCCCTCCTAGAGTCGAATCACAACTTAGCCGCGGCGCTTACAGTCACAGGGCCAGCGCAAAAAGAAGCTAGGGCCTACTTAGAGGCCAAAAGAGAACTTAACGAGGCTATAATGTCGTATAAGCGACAATCGTCCTCACCTAGAAACAGCCTGTTTAGGTCGATTATCGATACAGCATACCTAGCCAACCTCAAAACCAAAGCAAAATCAAGACTTAAGGAAACTGCCAGGGCAATAGTGAGTTCCCTGCCATGTAAAGTGCCACCTGAGTTATCCATCTACCCGGAAGAAGTTAGGAAAATAAAGGCTGAGATTAGCAATGCTCAAGTCAGACATAAGGTGGCGGAAGAAGAAGTCGAGAGATCTGAGGAAATATGCAATACCCTCTTGACGCAGATGACGACACTAGAGAACCGCAAGAAAGCAATGGGAAATCATGTGCCAATGCTGGAAGAAGTATATCGGCGAAGAAAAAAGGGAGGAATGTACTAGTATGTCAAGTTTCATTACAAACGAACGTTTACTGAGATTCATTGAAGACGGAAATATAAAAGATGCATTGTATGAGCCTCTCCAACCCCCTCTTTCGCGAGAAGAAAAACTCAGGCAGCTTTACGGGAAAGTTGCCACACAGGACAATGCAATTTCCTCCATAACCCTTGGCAAATTCCTCTACGACTATCTAAGGATCGACCCCAGAGTGGTTGAGGGGATCGACTTCGCCTCTAAAGAACAATTCAACAACTTGTTCCAATTCGCGCACTTTGCAAGCAAAACGATGGAAGACGGGATATTTCGCGACGCAGGTGCCCTTGAGCGCCTGAAAGGGTACGTCGGAGAACAAATTGCCGCATGGACCCTTCAGGCTCAAGGCCACGAAATTGGATGGCCTAGTACATCTAACAACCCAGGTTGGGATATCCTTTTAGACGGTATGCCCTTTCAGATAAAATGCGTCACAAATCCATCTCTCGTAAGAGCGCATCTTGCCAAATACCCTAACATACCTGTAATTGTGAATAAAGAGATGGCACCACACTTCACTGACGCAAAAACAGTCCATGCCCTATCTACCCTAAGCGAAAAGGAAGTATTGGACGCTACTCGGGACACTTTGCAGCACGGAAAGAATTTGACCAACTTTGAAATACCCTGGATATCTTTGGCAATTATCTCTAGCGCCACGATCGCAGACCTGATATTGGGAAACACTGATTTACAAGCTGCACCAACCAGAGTTGTTATTGATTTCGCTAGCATAAATGCTGCTAGTTTTGCAGGACGTGAGGTTCTGAGCTATGCAGGTTTGATTTTGCTCGGTCCCTACGGCGCTGTCATGGGATCGATAATAGGACAGATAGTAGGCGCTCGCGCTGGGAGACCCATTTCCAACGAGCTAAAACAGGCGTTTTTGAAAGATCAAATAGCAGCCATATATCGGGGGGTATCAGCAGTTCTTACCCAGGCTGCGAGGGAAATTGATCGAAAGATAGACTGCAAAGAGGAAAAGGAGCACCTCTTAGATGAATCTATCCGCGACACTAGGGCCAATTCTTACGTGAAGGGAACTGTCAAAGAGAATTTTGAGGAAGATCGGAAATATCTCAAGAACAAGAAGAGGGAAATGTTATCTTGTGCTCGAGACCCAAGAGGCACATTCGATGACCCTTTAAAGGCTATCGAACATGCATGTGTGATAACTGCCCAGGCTGGGGTCCATCCTCAGTACACGCTAACGCAATGGGAACACCTATTAGGCGCCCTTGGCGATTTTGAAAGGCAATGCCTTAGATATGGCATTAAACGTTGAAGCATAATGAAGCAAGAGGGACGGTGCTTTTTGCTTCATTATGCTTCATCCGAGAAGATTCTCAAGTTCTTCTAGTCTATAAGTAAGTTCGTTAACTAAAGTGCTCGTCCGAAATATATATTCTTCTATTTTCTTCTTTTTTCTTTCGTGGTCCTCAATAAGCGATTTCACTGTATCTTTGTATGTGAGAAGATACTGATCTACCACTAGGCGGATCCCTTGGCGAACTTTATCTACGTGTTCTTCAATTATGGTATCCATCTCTGACACGACAACCTTTTCAAACCCCTCTCTTACATTCTTAGCTATGTTATTTGCTACCTGCTTCTTCGTTTCTTCCAGAGAAGGGCCGAACAGACTACCCAATATTCTGCCTGCAATCCCACCAATAACCGTTCCAATACCTGGAGCGATAAAGGTACCGATCAGAGCTCCAGCACCTGTACCCCATCCCTTGGCGCTATTTGACAGAGATTCGGCCCCCCAGACTATTTGGAGTTCTGCATCAGCACTACTTGCCAGTTCGTGCCAAGCTAAAGAAATGTCATGTTCAACAGCTGCTAGGCCGCCTCCAATTCGTTTTAAAGGGTATTTTTCTTCAAATGAACGTTCAAACTCTGATAAAATCTCACCTGCGATCTCGTATAACCAATTATCAATCCTCTGGATCTCTGTTACTACAGACCAACTAATCTCGCTGTAAATGTATTGATAAAGGGCTTTTAGATGGTTATCGCAAAATGTAGCAAGCGCAGATTCGCTGTCTATCTGATTCACCGCAGCCTGGATTTTGGCTATTTCTTGGTCCAGTGTTTCGGTCAATGTGTCGACTAAAGAATCTCTAATATCTCCAAGTTCGACACGACCCATGAATTTCTTATCAATGATCCTGGCCTCACGGGTCGCGAATTCTCCCAAACCTTCTATTACATACCCTTTTAGTTCTTTGAGTTGCGATTCATACTCATCTTGCATCTCTTTGGCTTTCTGTATAAGTTCTTCCATGACAAGTCTTTCAACCTGCGCAAGTCTTCTGACCAAAATACGCTCTCTGTTCCTTACGGCAAAACGAGTAACACCTTGGACAAACTGTGAGAATTGCTCTTGCCCCCGGCGATTACCGTTCAAGGCGTCCCTGGCGCTCACAGTAAAAATGGTAGGCTGTGCCAGTCCTAACCGATCTTCTATTTTGCTTCTTACGCTTTCAACTATCTCCTCAAGTTCCTCTCCATCCGATGCCTTATCGGATTTGGTTATCACAAAGGCAATATCTCCTACTACGTTCATCAAATTCTCTTCTACAAACCGAAGATCGCTAAAAGTACCGGCTTGATCTGCAGGACACAAAAAGAGGCACGCATCGGCTTCATCGCGTACAATGGAAATTGTAATCTGAGTATGTTCAGATTCAGCGGCTATACCAGGCGTATCGATTATGATAACCGACTCATCTACTCTCACATGAGGATGCTCCAAGGTAATATCTTCAATGATGCCGGCAAAATCTGCACCTTGAGTCCTGCTACTTCCAGTTGCAGTAAGAACGCCTATAAAACTTGAAGCCCGTTGGATGTCGTCTTCATCGAAGAAGAACTTTCGCGTGATTGGCTCATCTGCCTCCGTCCATTGGAAGACACCACTATTGAGATCTAAACTAACCCTGATTCTTCCAAACCTTCCATCTCTGTTATCGATCCTATGAATCATCCTCGGAGAATCTGGCACTGGAACATCTACGAGCTCAAGTTCTGACATTTTCCCGAAGAATATTTTGATCCTATCCCACAAACTCTTCGATTCTCTTTTTCGGATCTTCTTAGGTCCTTCCTTGGAAAACCAATCCCAATCGAAGGAACACTCTAAGTCCACTATGTCTTGGGGAATACTCACTACACACGACCATACATTGGAAAAATCGCAACATCTCAAGGTAACTTCCTTTGAACTGTTCGAGTCTTTTATGAAAACCTTAGGCAAATTGTCAGACGATATTGGGTAATACTCACCGCTATATGAAGCACAGCCAGATAGGAGATTGTAAAATACCTGCGTAGGTTGGAGACGCCCCAAAACTGGTACTTCCAGCTCCCTTAGAACCGTAGACCCGTCCATTATCCCCACCGTATACACCCCTGGCTTGTTAGCGCTTACAGGCGCGTACCAGACACAATCTCCATTATCTTCCATAGGTATGTCAGAAAGCCTGGGCTGCTGAATACACAATCTTGGTTCTCGAGGGAAACTGGTTGAGAGATGACCTTCGCCGCTCCAGTTTCCCCTAACAGTAAGGCAAGTCCTCTCCCCCCGTTTGATGTACGTAGGACAAATTGTGGCAGGGGTAACCTTCGCTGCCAACACAGGCGCGCCAATTAATGCATTGATGAGAGTAGACTTCCCTGAAGAGAATCCACCAACGATTGCAAGGCGTATCTGAGACGATGACAGCTTCTCGCCTACCTCTAAAACCACCTCACCGATTCTTTGGATCAATGTAGGATCGAGATTCAGATGATCGTGCTGCGCAACAACGGAATTCAGCAGTTTGCAGTTTTTATCTAGAATGTAATGCAACCTCGGATCCACCGCTACCAGTTCCTCCTAACAAGGTATGAAGTTGTAACAATGTTTCTTGCATAGACGCTAATCTATTTTCTGCTTCTCGGTAATGAGCAAGGATTTCGTCTTTGTCGGCAGCCAAATCCTCCTTCGCCTTTTCCAGCTGAGCCTCTAGGTCTCTAGCCATAGCGTTCACTGCTTCGTCAACAGCCCTTCCGCAGAATTGTACCCCTTCGAAGACCTTTTCTCGCATATCGTCTAGCCTTTCAGTCTCCTTAAGATCCTGCAGGGCTTGTATTACGGCATCGGCCACATCACGCTGTATCTCCTTATCTATCTTCCCGGAGCGCCATTTTATAACCGCACCCGCTGTCAATGCAGATGCAAGGATCGCTGTTAAAGGGTTAAAAAGGCCTACAAGATACAGCCCAATGTTTGCCGTAACAACTGCTCCAAAACCAATGGCGGCATCTTTTGCTCCTAACAGACCCCCTGTAGCGGCCACGCCTAGGTCGTCTATCAATAATAAGGCAATAGCGTCCAGAAGTCTTTGCAGTGCCGTGTCCTCACTGGTTGTAGAGTCCTCCAATCCGGGATTCAGAAGATTAGTTATCACGCCTATCTGTTCGGATATGACTCGCGCTTCTTCAGTGGCAAACTTGATCAGATCTTCCATGCCTAAACGCATGATCTCGCCAGCTTCCTTAATTGCCCAATCATTTAATTCGTCAACAGCATAGCGATGGTATTGGCTCAGAACCTCCTCTTTGTACTGTTCAATCTTGAGCAGTTTCTTTACGCCACCAACTGAAACTGGAGGAGGTAATACCGCCAGACCTTCTTCTATCTCATCACATTTTCTCACGAAGCTCTGTTCTACCCTGTCTGCAATGTTTAATGCTTTACTCCCTATCGTCCCTACCATCTCATCTTTTCGCGCAAGCAACAGGCGCTTGTATTCCTTGAATTCTTCTTCAATTACAACCAGGTCATCCATATTCTTTTCTTCCAACAAATGCATTCTAGTAGATAGCAGTATTCTGCAGTCATAAATCACGTTCTGCACGAGCAAGCTCGATGACATGAGCTTGTGGGGCCCACGTTCTTTAACGACAAAACTCTCGAGATCCTTCTCAAACTCTGAGAAAACTCGAAGATACGGATCATCCATATCGCCACTTATTTTGGCCTCGAGGCTCTTTTTTGCAGATACTAGAAATGTCCTTTCTTCCGAACCTATGATCTTTCGAAACCTTGACATAACTTCTTTCTTTTCTTCCGAAGACATTGGTTCATCAGCGAAGTTTATCAGGTAGAAAATGTGATTAAAACCACGGGGTATTAGTTCTTCTTCTATCAATCTCGTCTCATCTTCGGTCAGAACTTGCTGGCTAGACAGAACTACTACAGCCGCGTCTGAGTTGGGAAGGTAACCCATAACGATCTTAGTCCTGCTGTAATCATCATCTAAGCCCGGGGTATCCACGATCTCTACTCCATTTCGACATAGATCGAACGGATATGAGATTTCTATCTTCTCAATTGGGGTATCAATTCGACTGCCCAGAGAATCCTCAGTATGACCGCCCTTGGGGATGATTACAAATTCTCGTAGTCTCTCGATGGGAACCGTTTCCGGCTTCATTCCCTCGTCCTTGTAGAATACCGTCGCCTTTTTATCTTCGCCATACCTTACAATCGTTATCACGGCAGTTGTCGGACTGAGCTTTGATGGTAGTATTTCTTCGCCGAGAAGGGCGTTCACGACCGTAGACTTGCCTCTGGAAACCCCCCCAACGAATACGATGCGAAATACGTCTTGGGTGATAAGATTTCGGGCTCTTTTTAAGTTTTCAGAACCCATTTCCTCAAGACCCAATTCTAACGCGATGCCCTCCAATTCGTCTAAGATATCTATCAGACGTGCTTTGGCGAGGCTAAATTCTTCATAGGTATTAATTGGTAGTTCCGGATAACCGAGTTTTAGAGTCAATGTATTATCCTCCTCGCTTGTATTAGAGAAACCCCTTGATCTGTTTGACCCGTTTCATCCATACCGTTTCACTGATCTTTAAATGGGCGGCCACAGTAGATGCAATAGAAATTGTCCGCCCTGTTAGGACGACCGCACTCTTTGCAATATTTATCTGGTTCTCTTTCTACTTCGGGCTCGTGAGAAGCATAGTTCTTAGACCTTCCACTTTCGGAATGTGTATCTGGATCGTTTCTGTCAAGGAGTTCTACAACTAGGCAGCCTGCAAACGCGCCTAATGCCGCCCCTAACCTACCCTTCCCGGCACCCAATAATGCCCCTAAGACAGGTACAATCGTCCGTGCGTTCAGAAATGACTCGGTGCCTTTCATATCTAACACCAACCTCCTTAGTGTCTGCGAGCTTGCAGCGCTGCACAGCAATTCCTTAAATCTAATGTGTGATAATCAAAACCGTAGCTCACCCTTGATTTCAGCCAAGGGTTAAAAAGGTCACAAACGAAGAATGATGGTGAATAAGAGGAGCGCTTGTAGGAGATAAATAAAGAGAGATTGTACTTTCCGATCCGCCAATCCGGACAATCAGTGGCACTCCCTTCACAGCTGAAACGATGCTACGTGACGTGAAGGACCGTTACTGATAAGTCCCAAAACGTCATGTCAAGTGCACAATTCTCCTCCATCCAACCAAAATCCTTCCAGATGAGAACAAAAGCGAAGCAAAGGAGCAAAGGAGCAAAGGGGACGGGGGTTGTTGCTTCGCCTATTCTCACGATGGTTCGAGGAGGCAAAGGAGACGAGGCAAAGGGGACGGGGGTTTCTGCTTCGCCCATTCTCACGATGGTTCCAGTGAAGCAAGTAAGAATGGGTTCCTGCGTCACTAGGTTCTGCACGATTTGAATAACGCAAAACTCCATTCTCAAACCTGATTTCTTGTTAGCCACACCTTATTTCTCAGGCAGAAAAAGCACTGCTGTGGCATTTGCGAGACCAGGCTTGAATATGCTGATAACCTTGGATGGGGTGTGCAGTGGATCGATTTGTTTCTTCATATGGCCGTCGTGCGAAATCCTTCTTTTACCTGGAGCTTCAAGCAACTTTGCTGACCCCATATCTTGAAAATCTCCTAAGAATAATTCCTTCCAACTTGAGGAACAGACGAAGAAGTTGAAGATTGCATCTAGGGATATTTTAGATGAGGCTTTGAATGTGGAAGAAGGGAAAATGCTCAGTAGGTAACAGGATATCGTTATTTGATCGGCCATCCACTTTTAATTGAGCAAGTTAAGGTAACTCATTGATTACTTAAATTTCCAAGAAATCGGGGGATTAAGGTTCTTACCTACAATTGCTTGACAGACACATATGATCAACCTATCTTGACAAAACCACAATTTCGATGTACAAAAATAATGATAGAGCTCACCAGGTTCCCTATTCTATAGGGAACCGGGGTGAGACTTTTACTTGGTGGAACCCTCTTATGGAGAGCATAAAAGGTAAGGACATAAAAAAGCCAACTACATTCAAAGAACAAATTGAACTTCTCAAATCAAGGAATCTCCTCATTCCTAACGAAGAAGAAGCAATCAATATATTGCAGAGAATTAATTACTACCGCCTTACCGGGTATATCCTCACATATAAAGAGGAGGAACGATATGGCAGTGCCTCTATCCACGATGTGTATGCCCTTTACCTGTTCGACAAGGAACTTCGAAATCTCATTTCTTCCTTGCTAGAAGACATAGAAATTGCATTTAGGACTCACATATCATATTTGATTGCTCACCAGTACGGCGCGTTAGGTTATAAAGATCACAAGAATTTCAAGAATGAGAAATACCATGCAGATATGCTGCGAGATTTTGAAGATGGGATCAACCGAAGCAATGAGGCGTTTGTAGAACATCACAGAAAGAAATACGACGGCGAATTTCCTATTTGGGTTGTTATCGAATTAACCACTTTTGGGGTTCTGTCCAAAATGTACAGCAATCTAATGGATAAAGACCAAGATAAAATAGCTAACGAATACTACAACACAAGAGGTAATTATGTTCACAGCTGGCTGTATTCGCTCTCGTATCTAAGGAATACATGTGCTCATTACGGTAGATTATATAACCAAAAGTCAGTTATCACTCCAAAATTATTCAAATCAGATAATAAACTGCAGATACGTAATGACACCCTATTTGCCAATATCTGTGTTATGGGCAGATTGCTGATGGATAAGAATGAATGGAACCGCTTTGTTACTAATCTTGCAGTTCTAGTTGGGCAATATAGTGTGGTAGATATAGAACGTATAGGTTTTCCTAAATCATGGGAGAATATCCTCAGGCACGTCTAAGGTAGGACTCTGCTTGTCTATGTAATTGATATCTGTATAACATAACTGCAACAACGAAGTAAGTCGATGTTGTTGATGTTTTCCGTTCAGAGCCAGGCGCGCTATCTACTCTCACCGCAGAACCCCCGCTCTGAACTCTACAAACAACTAACAGGGGAAAACCTACACATGTGCGGGATCTGAGCTTGCAGTGTAGCTAGAAAAGCAGTCGCCATGGGCAGAGGCAATCCGATCTATGGTTCTCAGCGTTTCTGGTGCAAAAGCAGCATGCAAACTGGCGTTGAAGCAAAACCCTGCGTCTCTCGTGCTTCTTCCGAATTGCGATTCGCTGCTGACTCGGTTATCCTTGTAAGGGAACATTAGAACATTCTTTGTAGAACCGTCTGCCGCGCATATACTTAGCGTACACCAAAACTATCTTTGCATGCTCCTAACATGTTAGCCTATCTAGAATCCCGTCTGTACCTTTGAAGGGGAGGAACAAAATGACAGTCAAGCGAATTGACAAAATCGAGAACTTTGGGATCTTCTCAGACTACAAGTCAAGTGAAAACAAACCAAAAGAGTTTGGCAAACACAACATCATTTTTGGTTGGAATTATTCAGGCAAAACGACACTATCTAGGATATTCAGTTCACTAGAACAGGGCAAACTTCATGATGACTATCAAGACGGCAAATTCACAATAGTCTTAGAAAAAGACCATACGATAAAGGAAACCGATGTGAAATCTAATCCGTTAAAGATCAGGGTTTTCAACACAGATTACGTCAGAGACAATCTTCTTTGGGAGCAAAAACATAGGGAAATACCGCCTATCTTGGTGCTAGGTGAAAAGAATATCGAGCTTGAAAAGACACTTGAAAAGTTAACCACGGAAAAAGATGATAATACGCAGAAACTAAGTACTGCCCAAGGCAAACATGACGACGTTAAAGACGCCTTGGACGTTGCTCTAACTGAACAGGCAAGAACAATGACAGATAAACTGTCACTAGGTCGAAACTTCACAAGGACACAACTAAGGAGTCTATTAGACGACCCAAACATAGCTAATTGGGAACTGTCTAGTGATGAGCGAAAGAAAGCAGAACACTATTTAGGGGCAACCATGCCAGAAGAGCCTCTTAGTAGCCTGAATCTGCCTATAGATACAGACATACTAAGTGATACCCGAAACATCTTGCAAAAGGTCGTGACTCCGTCACAAGCTATTGAAGGGCTCAAAGATAATCCTGATCTCGAGAATTGGATAAGAAAAGGACGCGAACTTCATGTCAATCAAACAAAATGCCAGTTCTGCCATAGTGACTTGCCCCCCGATTTTCTTGAACAACTAGATGCTCATTTCTCGGAGGACTACGAACGCTTCAGAAATGAAGTTTTAGAACACAAACGCAAACTTGAGGGTGCAAAACTGCCCCAGGAGTTTGGAAGCAAGGACGGTATCTACAGTGGATTGCAGAAACAATATGTTGAGATCAGGAATAATCTGAAAGAAACAATCAAAACCTATAATGAGGCTATTGATCAATTGGTTGGATACACAAGTAGGAAATTGGAGAACCTCTCGAAAAGCATGGATATGGATCCTTCGGACTGTGATTGTATTTTGAATGTTATGGGCAAAATGGAGGAACCTGTTAAGGCAATTAACGAGTTATTCGAAGAGCACAACAAAATAAGAAATGAGTTCGAAACGATGAAAGAAGATATCATAGATAGACTAAAAAAGCACTACGCAGCAGAATTTTACAACTCCCAACAATATGAGGCTAAGAAAGCAGAAATCAAGGATATGGAAGAACGTATCAAACAGTTAAACGAAGACATTAACGAATTAGAACAGAAAATGGAAGAGTCAAAAAAGCAGCTCTCAGACACAGTCAAAGGTGCCGAAACCCTGAACCAATACCTGAGAAACTACTTTGGCCCCGATACCCCAATCGAGATAAAGACAAAACAGGTAGACGGACAAGACAAGTTCCAAATCTTGCGCCATGGAAAAGAAGCAACCAACCTAAGCGAAGGCGAAAAAACCGCAATTGCATTCGCGTACTTTCTCACCTCCCTCGAGGGTAAAGACATGAAAGAACATCTAAAAGACACGATAGTCTTTGTAGATGATCCTGTATCAAGCCTAGACAGCAACCATATACACTATACATTTGCACTCATCTGCGCTAAGCTGAAAAGTCAGTGCAAACAGTTGTTCGTCTCTACTCATAATTTCGAGTTTTTTCGCTTGCTTAAAAGGGAATTCGAACCCCATGATACAACCAAGAAATGCACCTTCGGTCAAACAGGTAAATGTAACTGCAAAACCAATCTTTTTCAGATAGGACGTAACGCAGACAATGCTCGGTTGAAGGATCTAGATTGTGTGCTATGCAAATTTGACTCCGAATACCAGTACCTGTTTTATCACCTCGCCAAATTTGACCAAGATCAATCTGATATCGATGATTATGAACTATATACTACACCCAACATACTACGACGTTTTCTAGAAACCTATATCGGGCTCAGATACCCATCCTGCAAACCTAGACTAAAAGACGGATTAGAGAAGATGATCCCTGGCGAGGAGGCAAGAAAAGAAAGAATCTTGGTGCAGAAGGTAGCAGATGAATGGTCTCATGGTGAGAATATATCACGAACGATTCAACTGCCACCTACCCACGAGGTCAAAAGAGCCATTGAGATTGTGTTCAACGCGCTAGACGAGGACTATCTAGCAGATTTAAAGGCGAGTGTAGGTATGTAGGATTGCCAGTTTGATTTGGATCACCACACCTTGGCAATTGAGTAACTGCTGTCATTATGATATGCGCAGTATAAGCAGTTTATCTGATGTTCGTCACAGTATTACATCTATTTTCTGAGTGCATTTGCAGTGCGGGTACGAGGAGCACGATAAGAACACAGCGTACTTCCCTTTCTTTGCTTTCATAGGAGAGTTGCACCGAGGGCAGTTGAGGCCCTTGCCCACCTCACGCTTGTAGTCCAAATGGGACTGGACCCATTCTACTTCGATAGACATCTGTCCTTTGCAGCTAGGGTATTGCTGCATCCAAGAAAGTACCCTTTTTGGCCCTTCCTTATCACCATATTACGGCCACACTCAGGGCACTTCATCTCCCCAAGAATTTCCGCTAATCCACCTACAGATTTCTCCGCACCAACCGAAAGGATCGAGCTTATAAGACTTACAGTGTCGGGTAAATGAATCTTCAGACCCTAGCCTCATCTTGTCCTTTACAATGAAAAGTACCCACTTAGTTCCATCGGCAAACAGCATAACTGATTCCTCTGCCAAGTAGATGGAAAACAACACATCCTTGGGCAAATCCCTCTTCAACGACGAATTGGTTTGCTATTCCGCATCGTTCGTAAAGAGTCGCTGCTTATCATCTCAGCTGAGATAGCATCTAGCGTAGCGTAGTACACGTTGAATCTTGATCTCCATTTCTTAGATGGATCTTTCAAACACAAAGGCTCCAAACTCGGAGTATCTACAACAAGGGCAGCGTAATCTGGACAGAGATCGTACTTGCTGTCTTTTCGGTTCTTCACCCTCAGACCATGCTTCAAGAGCCCCCTGCCGGCTGTACACTCGGCCACTTGCCAAGGCTGACATAACCAGGCTTCTTGCGCCTTGTCCGACGGGTCGCTGAACTCATGTCGCTACAAATTGTGCCTTCCTTGTCGGTAGCAAACCCCGTACAAAAACAAGAAGGTCATGTTCTAAGATCACTACCACGGTATCTATCGTATGCATCTTCTGCGTTTTCGAATAGTTTCTGCGTGATATTGTGAGGATGCTGCTCCATGCGCAAGGCAAGAGGCGAAGCAAAAAGTGCCGTCCCCGCCGCTTCCCCGTCCCCGCCGCTTCCAGTTGCCTTTGCTTCGTCGGCGTACTTCGAAGTAGAATTAGAGCAGGGTGATGGATATGCAAGATAAATCTTGGGTCGAGGTGTGCTAGTTGTCAACTGAACTAGAAGCAGAGTTTATCCGCTTAGTGCTCGAATCCTATGGGATTGAGGTTCTATTCCGGGCGTCTCTGCCGGGTAGCGTTTATCCGGGTTTGGCACCGATCAAGGTACTTGTACAAAAAAGATCTGGAACTACCAGAAAGTACACTCAAGACTACCGAAGACAGATAAATCTCTTGCACTCGAAGAAATGTGAATATCCTCTAATCTGCTCCGGTGAACATTTGATGGTTTTTTGCCTGCACTAATAGCTGACCTCCTAGGTACTCCTGCACACTTTTAGTATTCCAATCGTGTAACTTTGCGCGATGGTTTTAGTATGCTTTTTCTGTTATGAAATCCCAAAGCAGGAATTGCTAACATGTGCGTAGAATGAGTCAGAGCAGCAACTGCACTAAGAATCACAAGTCGCGTTTCTCAAAACGCACTTAGATAGGAGGTGGGTCAAGTCCTTTCTTTTACCCTGATGCATTAGTCAGCTTTTCTCTTAATAGTTCTCTCGTCTATCTTTTGATTGTGGCTGTAGGGTTCTCATGTGCAGGAGTTCATCTGGTGAGAAAAGCCGACTTTTGAGCCTAATTGCAGTTTAGTGCCTTGAGGAAAGTCCCCTTGCTCTTAGTAGAACGACCGGTATGTAAGTGAAAATGAAGGGTCTCAGTTGTCTCTTTCCAATACTTCACGGCCCGAGACCCGACTCAACGGGAGATAGCATACCAAGGCTTCAACTGCTCGTCCTGAAACCATAACTATAGCTGCAACAGATCCACCAAGTATAGGAAATAGACTCACGAGGAGCATTGATAGTGCAAAAACTGCGAACACGTCTAGGAATTTCGCCAGGGTAACCCAAAAGGCATGTCGCTCCATCAATAATACGCCGCCGTAGAATTCTGCTAAAGAAGCGACAAGCGGCAACCATGAAAAATACATCAATGTTCGGATGGCTTCCGGTACAATATCCTCTGGGACTCCAATCAACCCACCAAATACCCATCTTCCTACAGCAGGAAGATTGGTTAGACCCAAACACACTGTAAGCAAGATTCCCAAGATAACCGAAAACAACTTCAGCTTCCTAAGGCGCGCTCTGCTATTGACAATCTTTGCCACCACATAATAGATGTTCATAGTCGGAGCGTTGAATATAAGCGAATAGCTCATGGCTACCTGGCAAGCTGCCAGCGCAGTCGCTGGATCTCCTGTACGCGACAAGGCTCCAGTGATCATAGGGCCTCCAAGCGTCTGAAAGATCTCTTCCCCTGTGTAAAGGTAAGACATATACGCTGCATAGCATAACAAGGAGACTCAATCACCTTTGCAACGCTGTGAGAAGCCAAATATGCGGCAAGGACCACAGTTGGATACAAGGTTCGCGCCATTGCAGCCAAAACCACAGAGTGCGTCACCATCATCAACACTTTCGGTTCATATTTATCGAGGTATCAATAAAGAGCCATGGCGAGAGTGAATCGTCGCCATGGCATCTCTAATCTATGCAGAAAATTCAAAGAGTTAGATCTCTGTCCACTTCCTGCCTATGGGATAGGCATCGTAGGGGGCATTATTGTAGTGCAGCTGACTCAAATCGGCAGGCCCCTGCCCTGGGACGCTGGTCCTAATATCTACTTTTGCAACTTGGTCCCAAAAAGCCCTGTGGTGCACCCTGTCTTTCAGCACTATTATATCTAGGTCATTGTAGTCTAGGCCTACGCATGAAAGCCCCGCGGAATCATTTGCGCCGCGCATCCTTTCGGCGACGACCACGTGCCTGTTGTCCCCTAAGTTAATTCGGGCAACAAACCCTTCTTTTACTCTAGACCCTTTGCCCATAGGCCCTACTAAGGTGTACTCTGGACAGCCCATGTATTCTACTGTTCCAGTTATCTCAACAGGAGTGCCAGAAAACTCGTCGTACCATCCACCTACAGTTACAGTGACTTTGTCTCCTACCTTTGCAGTCTTTTTTATCTCCTGGGCGACCTTGGGATCTGTTATGCAAGGTATGACCCAATTCTTTGCTCCTTGGGCAAGAAGTTCTTTTAGCATGTGGGTGCTGTCGCCTATTCTATCAGCGCCGTCTGCTATTATGACTGGCCGAAGCCCTTCGGAGACATACTTCATGGCTAAGCGGGTAGCCTCTTTTGCATCAGGCAGAGGCTCTGTGAACGATTCCCTTAAACTCCACGCTAGGTCGTTTAAGTCCTGGGCCGCTTTTTCTGCTAGCTCAGGGTCGTCATTAGTCACTACAAATATGGACATGCCTATGTCTATAACGTCGGCATAAGCATAACCCGGCGCTACAGAAGCGCAATACACTCCAGGAACTTTCTCCCATTCCCTGCATCTGTCATATATGTCTTTCATAGGATGCTGGTCCGATGCCTGATATATGCTAGCAGAAACGATCCCCGGACGTCTGCATACCGTATATGGTTTGAACTCTCCGCGCACAGTCTTAACCATGCACTCAGCTGCCTTCATACCTATCTCTTCTGAATCTACATGGGGGTAAGTCTTAAGTATGAAAACCGCATCAGCAGCTTCGGCAAGCTCTGAATCCTCGTTGGCATGCAAATCCAATGTCACCATTATGGGGACGTCTTTACCCACAGCTTGCCTGGCGCGCCTCACTATTTCCGCCTCTGGCCTTACTGCGTTTGCAGCTGCCATCGCACCGTGAAGGGCAAGAAGCACGCCGTCAACAGGTCCTGCTGCCTTTAGTCCATCCCTTATTTCGTTTGCATATTTTTCAAAGCATTCTGGGACAAGCCAACTTGAAAATCCTCCCGGGCCCTTAGAAGCATGTACTATGGGGACTATTTCTGCTCCTTCTGCCTCAAGCACCTTGAGGTAACCATTTACGTAGGTAGGGATGCCTCGGTTTTTCTCGATGATTGCCTGGCCTCTTATGGTTCCAGATTCAAACCTTTCTACTGTCGTAAGATCCTTACAAAACGTACAAGTTTCATCTGAAAACCCTGCAATAGCGATTCTCATTATTAACCACCTCCATTCATAATCTAATCCATGTAGGCTGCAATTACCAGTGATCGTTTCTGTATATACTTGCAGATCTTCGAAAAGAGAGGTCTCCCGTATTCATTGTGTTGGTGCTACCTTGGGTAGAAACATTGCTAAAAGTGGCGGAATGTTAGAACAAGTATTGAAGCAGATGCTCCTGCACTTCACAGGAACATATTGCGAAGGTAAAAACGCTTATCTCCGATTTAGGTCCTATCTTTTCTAATATGGACTTGGATATATGTTGGTTCCCATATCCAAGAAATTTCTGAATTCTCCTAAAAAAGCTCGCGATTGGCGCTGAGCCTCAGCGGATCGCTGAGGGAGTGGGTTCTTACACAACACGAGGTCAGGCCTAAAAGGAACCTCGTGAAAAATGAAAATCATCCGGTCCCTAGCGCCTACGTAGTAAAAGTCGTCAGCAAGAGTGACAAATTCGTCTCCCCCAAATCTTGGGTCTGAAAAGCGATAGTTTTCACCAGCATACGCTAAAGTACCTCTCCCAAGGTCCACATCCATAAGAACCATATGCACTACGATGGCAAATCCTCCTTCCTCGTTCACCCAGACCAAGCTCTCCTGAGTAATTTGAGCCCCAGGATCCTTCCCTTTCCCCCAAGCTACCGGAGCCTGGACGAATAGCTCATCTTCTTCATTAGGGATCTTTTCCAAAAGTGTAAACCCCTCGGGTCTGAAATGCTCGCTTAAACGCCAAGATATTAACCTGAACTGAGACAACCAAAACTGATCTTCTTGTTCCTTTTGCTTGCGTGCAAATACCGCGTTGCGACACAAAAAACCTACTACGACGCCGACTACAACTGCTCGAAGAATAGGGGCAACGGATTTCTTCGACAAAACTCTCCCTCCATTAATCGTCCAATCTTATAAGCCATTCTTATCCATAAAAAGTTGAAACTCGGCTATGAAGGATTGTGCCTTCTCTATCCACTCGTACGGATACGCATCTATAGAGGCTTGGCTTCCCGGCTGGATTATTGGCCGCAGTTGAAAGAAGAGCAGCATATTATCATGACTCGCGACAAAAATCCAATCAGGTGGGAGTAATTCGCTTCCCCCTCTAGCAATACGCGAGACTGGAAAAGCTACAGGCTTTTTCCCCATTTCCCGGTCTTTGCGCGCAAAAACCATGTCCACAACAATAGCGAATCCATCTTCGTCATCCGCATAGGCTAAACCCACTTGAGTCGTGAACCAACCGTTTTCCTGCAATGCAAGAGGCACCGCAAATCCATAATCATTTCCGTTAGCGTACCAACCAGGAGATACAAGCACAACATGAGAATCAACGCGACGCTCAGGCACACCTACTACCCGATAGCCATCATGCCGGAACCCTTGACTAATCTCCCATACAGTATCGCGGAACTCATCATAACTGCGAAGAAACCGCATTTCTTTATCATAATCAAATACATACGGGCTCACATGCAATGAAAGGATATTCCCTAATCCAAGGCCTGCGACAATCGCTACAGTGAACCATATCTTGCCATACTCACGGCTACGAGAATCATCCATCTAGTTCGCCTCCGGTGCTGATGTGACTAGTATTGTAAATTAATAGTATCTTTACCAGTAGTAAAATGTCAAGTATGTAACTCACTACCATGTCATCTGCCTATATGTATCCTGGAAAACTGTCACTTTGCGATTTGGACTCGTTTTGAGAGAGGCAGAACTGGCGAATACCCTATACCTTTGGCGACTTTTATACCTGCATCCAAGTAACTGCAGATGAATCCAATATATTAGAAAAACAAGTATATAAAATGCCGCTAGATAAGATTAATCGCTTCTTTGCGATATACCAAGACGATATACCACGGGCATCAACTAATACCTACTCTTTTAGGCCCCACAAGACTTCTCTATCTATTGGGAAAATTGGCCGACGAATATGTCTGAAAGTGAAGCGCGAAAGGTTAGGACTGCTCAAACCTGGTCCATCTACCTCTATGATTTCTGCAGCAATAGGCTCATATGACGCCCTATAGTGTACAGCCGACTTTATGACCACGATTTTCCGGTAGGAAGGGTCAATCCCCACTGATCGAGGCACTTCTACGTCTACGGGCTGAACCCGCCTTTCGTTAACTATGATTTCTACGCCCCCGCTTTGGATAACTGCAGTTTTCCCGATACACGACATGAGGCCAGTAGACATGGGCCCTCTATGCACAAACCAACCGTCGGAAAGAAGCCTTACAACCCCCTGGACCCTAATAGGTAAACCGTGTTTGTCGTCGAATTTGCCGCCTATCGGGAAATCGAATTTACCTCCTACCCCTACACGAAAACCTTCTTCTACCGCTTCTTTATCAGGTATAGTTATAACTACTGCATCTTGAGCGTTTTGCTCAATCAAACATCTGAGTATTTCTGTTCCATCCCCTGATGCGCCGCCGCCTACGTTATCGGCTACATCAGCTAGCACGATTGGACCTCGCTTCGCCTCAATGGCATATTTCACCGCCTGAGACGGGCTGAGCATCTCTGTCTTAATCTCATCCCTCATATCCCATGCCATCTGGGCAAGGCTTTGTGCAATTTCCCTTGCCTTTTCTTCATCTCCGTCAGTAGTAGCCAAAAAAGAAAGACCTGCTTCCTCTATATCCGAGTATACAAAACCTCCATATACGCTTACGTTTATAACTCCAGGTTCTTTTTCGTATTCAAAAGCCCGCTCCATAAGGGCCTTACACGCCCCAGATCCTGTACGAAAAGGAACCACGCCTGGGGCCATGGGAGGTCTTACTACGTAACTTACAGGGTTAATCTCCTTATCAAGCAACCTCAAGGAAAATTCAAAAGCCTCAACAGCCCTTTCCCAGCCATCAATGTGAGGATAGGTGTTGTAACCAAACAGTCCGTCAGAGTACTTAACCATGGCATCTGTCACATTGGCGTGAAAATCCAAAGTAGACAAAACCGGAACCTTCTCGCCGACTACCTCCCTCACGCTTCTTAGAATATCCCCTTCTGCATCTGGAGTACCATCTACTACCATGGCCCCGTGAAGAGCTAAAAGTACCCCATCGACCTTCCCTGCTTTTTTGATACCGTCGATAAGCTGGGTCTTTAGGGTTTCATATGCTTCTTTAGTGACAATTCCCGACGGAGATGCCGAGGCAGCTATCGTAGGGACGACTTCATTGCCGGTTTTCTTCGCAAAATCGATGAACCCTCCAATGGGTGTGCGGGTTCCTTGGAGTTTCTCTATTACCTCTTCACCCAGGTAATAGCCACCTTCCGTGAAACACGATAGATCTGTCTTTATGGGGCTAGAGGAATTTGTCTCGTGACTAATTTGACCCACTGCAAAACGGCGTGCCATCCTGACACATCTCCCTTTCTACATGGAATCTTACGTTAAACGCCCTATTGCCTGTATTCTTAAAACCCAAAACATCGCCCTCTTCATCCCGTAGAAAGTCTAGTCTGCTCAAAGGCCCTGTTTCTCCATGGAATTGGTCTTTGCCTGAAGGTATAAGGATCGCATCTTCGTGACGTCTG
>ERZ795060.907-NODE-907-length-37714-cov-8.710348_pt1 | contig 37714 bp, 37 predicted proteins | sample MGYA00375144_ERZ795060 | MGnify/ENA primary metagenome ERZ795060 (study PRJEB30189, sample SAMN05720157) | activated sludge metagenome | isolation source: anaerobic digester from wastewater treatment plant | place: Japan | collected 2015-05-15 ... | reverse complement strand
AAAAAAGTTGAAAAATTTCCTGAAGCTATTAAAATAGGTTTTGAATTAAATCAAGGGAGATTTTGATGTTTCATGGGCCTGGCTTTCACAGAACAGGAAGCTTCAGGTATGATGGTGATGACGAAGTTAAGGGCACAGTTCGCATTACAAGATTGTTTGGATATCTCAAACCTTACAAATATCAAATTTCCTTTGCTTTACTCATTTCCATATGCGTCACTGTTTTGAATCTTGTTCCACCAAGAATCATTGGAATTATCATTGATAAGGCACTCGGCAAAGAAAATCTGCCAATCCTTATCAAAATGTGTTTTTCTTTACTCTCCATTTACATTGTCGTTAATTTATTGAATGGAGTAAAAATTTTTTTGATGGGAAAACTCGGGCAAAAAGTCACATACGACCTCTGGCAGGAAGTTTACAGAAATATCCAGCGGCTTTCTTTCAGGTTCTTTGACGAAAATCAAACCGGTAACATTATGGCAAGAATTACAAGCGATATTACGGCTGTTGAAAGGGTTGTCGTAGATGGCCTGGATACAACCATTATTGCGTCTCTAACACTTATAGGCATCACCTTTGTATTATTCTGGATGAACTGGAAACTCGCGTTGATAACAATGATACCAGTACCTTTGCTGGTTTTTATGGCTTATTTAATTACAATAAAGGCACACGCAATATACAGAGAAGTAAGAAAAAAAATGGGTGAAATAAGCGCTTTACTTCAAGATAGTATTTCTGGTGTCAGGGAGACGAGAAGTTTTGCAAGAGAAGAGTATGAAATCAACAGATTGAACACAAAAAGTAGCGAATATGTCCAAACTAATATCCAGGCAATAAAATTATGGGCAACGTTTTCTCCATCGATTGTAATTACGACAACCATCGGCACTTTTCTGGTACTTCTTTTTGGTGGGAAAATGGCTATTATTAACCAGAGTATTACCACAGGAGAAATTATCTCGTTTCTTTTTTACCTCAATCTTTTTTATCAACCAATTCATCAGTTAAATATGGTGAATCACATTCTTCAACATGCAAGGGCATCAAGCGAAAGGATTTTTGAAATCGTTGATGCTGAACCAGACGTCAAAGAGGCAAAAGGCGCTATGTCTTTCAAACGACCCGTAAAGGGCGAAGTTATTTTCAAAAACGTTCATTTTTCATACAAACCAGGCCTGGAGGTTCTTCATGGAATAACTTTTAAGGCGAATTCTGGAGAAACTATTGCACTTGTAGGACCAACAGGCGCAGGGAAAACCACCATTGTCAGTCTGGTACCTCGTTTTTATGATGTTGATTCTGGACAGATTTGCATTGACGGGGTGGATATTCGTAAATACAAATTAAAAGAACTCAGAGAATCAATCGGTATTGTAATGCAGGAACCCTTTTTATTCAATGGCACCATCCTGGAAAATATTGCTTATGGACGACTTGATGCAAAAATAGACGAAATCGTTGAGGCAGCAAAACTTGCGAATGCCCACACCTTTATTGTCAAACTTGCTGATGGCTATTATCATCAAATTGGCGAAAGGGGAGTAAAGCTTTCTGTGGGAGAAAAACAAAGAATCGCAATTGCCCGCGCGATTCTAAAAAATCCTCCTATTTTAATTTTTGACGAAGCCACTTCTTCTGTTGATAACGAAACTGAGGCGCTGATACAGGAAGCCATTTCCAGATTGTTAAAAAATAGAACATCGTTTGTCATCGCGCACAGATTGTCCACAGTGATGAACGCACACAAAATACTGGTTATTAATGAAGGCAACATTGTTGAAACCGGTACCCACAGTGAACTTCTTGTTAAAGGGGGATTGTACAAAAAACTTTATGAAATCCAGTTTAAGAAAACAATGACAGACCCGGAATATCTGAATATCTCTAACACAAATCAGTAATACAAATGATTTCCTTGAAACAGGGAGGAGGTCATGATTGAAGCCGCAAATCTCAAAGCAGGAACATTTATAAAGAAAGAAGAGGAAATTTTTAAAGTTCTTGAGATAGAAATTAAGGCAGGCCCTGCGAGATTCTCAAGTCATGTTCACATAAAACTATTGAATGTAAAAACAGGCAAAATTGTTGAAATGAAAACACCCCCGGAAGAAAAATTGGAAGACCTCGCCATTGAAATAGCCCTGCTTGAATATCTATATCAAGACGAAGACAATTTTTGTTTCATGAATCCTCAAACATATGAACAATTTGAAATTCCCGGACATATGTTTGAACACTTTAAAGAATTTTTAAAAGAAGGCACTGCACTGAAATTCGAAATTTACCAGGGAACCCCGATCAGTGTCATTATACCGGAAACCGTTGAATTGAAAGTGGTAAGTGCAGGAGGTGGTGTGAAAGGCGAAACCGATGCGACCTACAAAAACGCAATACTTGAAAACAATATGGAAATCCTTGTTCCTCATTTCATTAAGGAAGGAGATGTCATAAAAGTATCCACTTCAACAAAACGGTATGTGGAACGGGTTCATAAATAAGGATGATTTGTCAAACTTACAAATGTGCCATAATATATTAGGGGGGATAAATGATTCAGGGTGTTAAGGTAAAAAAACTATCATTCAATGTAGACGACAGGGGTAGACTTCTCGAAATTCTGAGAAACGACGACGAAATTTTCGAAAGTTTTGGCCAGGTATATATAACAACCTGTTATCCAGAAGTTATAAAAGCGTGGCATCTGCATCACTTGCAAAACGACAACATGGTTGTTATCTCGGGAATGGCGAAAATTGTTCTCTGTGACCAACGTGAAGGCAGTAAGACGTTCGGGGAAATTAATGAATTTATAATCGGAGATTTCAATCCAATGCTGGTGCACATACCTGCAAATGTATATCATGGTTTTATGTGTATATCGGAAAAAGAAGCAGTAATACTTAATGTGCCGACACAACCATATAATCACAAATCACCAGATGAGTATCGACTCCCCTTTGATACCGATAAAATTTTATACAGATGGGAAAGGAAAAATCGCTGATGAAAGGTGTGATACTCGCCGGTGGACTTGGAAGCCGTCTCTATCCCCTGACAAAAGTAACGAACAAGCATCTTCTGCCCGTATACGACAGACCAATGATTTACTATCCGCTTGAGACCCTTGTAAAAACAGGCATCAAAGATATCATGGTCATCACAGGAGGCACTTCTTCAGGAGATTTTCTCAGGTTACTTGAAAATGGAAGAGAGTTTGGGCTTGAACATCTTACATACGCATATCAGGAAGGAGAAAAGGGAATTGCCCACGCCCTTGCACTTGCAGAACATTTTGCAGCAGGAGAAAAAATCGTCGTCATACTCGGCGACAACATTATAGAAAAAGATATTTCAAAAGAAGTGGACATATTCAGCAAACAAAAAGAAGGCGCGCGAATTATCCTTAAAGAAGTTGACGACCCAAAAAGGTTCGGCGTTGCAGAAATTCGTGAAGACATAATTGTGAAAATTATTGAAAAACCATCTGTCCCACCATCAAAATTTGCTGTCATCGGTATTTATATGTATGATCATCAGGTCTTTGATTTTGTAAAAACATTGAAACCTTCTGCGCGAGGAGAACTTGAAATCACTGATGTAAACAATAAATATATTGAAAAAGGCCAGATGACTTATGGCATCCTGGATGGATGGTGGACGGATGCAGGAACATTTGAATCACTCTTGAAAGCCAATATTCTGGTCGCAAAGCAACGGGCAAAGAAATGAAAATCGCTGTCACAGGTGGAGCAGGATTTATTGGTTCCAATTTTGTCAGGTTTGTTTGCAAAAAATATCCTGAAACCAGGGTCATTAATATAGACAAGATGACATACGCAGCAAATCCCATTACTCTTGAATTTCTAAACGAATATCCCAACCACATATTTCTTAAACTTGATATCTGTAATGCAGAAGAGATTGAAAAAATCTTGAACGAGTGTGAAATCATTGTCCACTTTGCTGCTGAAACGCATGTAGATAGGTCTCTCGAAAATCCTGAAAACTTTTTACTGACCGACATTCTCGGCACATACAGAATACTTGAAGTGATAAGAAATTCAAAGTCAATTAGAAAATATATTCATGTTTCAACTGATGAGGTTTATGGAAGTATTGCATCTGGTTCTTTTGTAGAACATTCTCCTTTAAATCCAACAAATCCATATGCTGCAAGCAAGGCTTCTGCTGATTTAATGGTTCTTTCTTATATACGTTGCTACAAAATTCCTGCCATTATAGTTAGATTTACAAATAACTTCGGCCCATTTCAACATCCTGAAAAATTCATTCCGCTTGTAATAACAAATGCTCTGGAAAATAAAAAAATTCCATTGTATGGAGATGGACAACAAATACGGGACTGGCTATATGTGTTTGATACATGCAGGGCGGTTGATCTGCTCATTGAAAAAGGAGAACCAGGCCAAATTTACAATGTTTCAGCCCACCAGGAAAGAAAAAATATTGATGTGCTCTCTGAAATCTTGAAAATTCTTGGAAAGGACAAAGATCTTATGGTAAATATCCCCGACCGTATAGCTCACGACAGAAGATACAGTTTATCATCAGAAAAAATTCAACAACTTGGATTTTTGCCTGTTTATGATTTTGAAAAAGGTCTTGAAGAAACGATTAAATGGTACCTTGATAATAAAAAATGGTGGCAGTTTATAAAAAACAGTTCTGAGTTTCAAAGTTATTATAAAAAACGATACCCTGCTCTATGAAAATTCTGATTACCGGTGGAACCGGCCTTGTTGGAAGGTATCTATCAAAAATTGTTCAAGCCGAAAGACCGGTTGTTCTATCAAGAAAAGATTATGATATTACAGATTTCTTCTCCGTCAGAACCCTGTTTTATAAGATAAAGCCTGATGTTGTATTTCATCTTGCCGCATTTACCAATGTTGACCTTTCTGAACAGGACCCCATTTCGGCTTTTAGAATCAATGTTAATGGCACCAATAACATTGTTTTTTTTGCAGAAAAAACAGATGCACACATTATTTATCTCAGCACAGATTTTGTTTTTGATGGAATGAAAACACAACCCTATGAAGAACAGGATATCCCGAACCCACTTTCAATTTATGGAAAAACAAAATTTGAAGGAGAAAAAATTGTATCACGCAACTGTTCAAAATACAGCATTGTACGTACGTCGAGGATATTCGGTAAAAATGGTAGTAATTTTGCAAGTACTCTCCCAGACAAATTGCTTCGCGGTGAAAAAACCATGGTCACAACGGACCTTATAAATTCCCCGACATATGCAAAGGACCTTGCTATGGCATTGTCTGAAATAGCCAAAAAGCAATTTTATGGAATAATCCATTTCTGTAATAGGGGTTTTTGTAACTGGTATGAATATGCGTTATACATATGTAAACATTTAAGTATAAACACGTCCTTATTAACCCCTTTGAGTATTAAAAATTTTCATCAATCAATAGCAGAAAGGCCTCAATTTTCTGCCCTTGACACAACACTGTTCAGTAAAAATTTCTATCATCCAAGAACCTGGCAGGAGGCTCTTGAAAAATACCTGGAATACGAGATTTCTTGAAGGAGATAAAAATAGCATAGGAAATCTGAAACAACGACAGGATTATTCAAAACTAACAGGAGTATAAGAATGAAAGAAAAGTTTGTTTATGACAGAAGTCAGTTGCCAGAACCTGTGTATGAAGAAAAACCTGAATTTATCGATATCTATCATGCGTGCTGGCAAACTGCTTTTCAGAACATTGAGTATCCTGAAAAAAGAAACTGGCTTCCCTACATCACCTGCATGCCGGGTTCAGGAAACACATGGCAATGGGATTCATGTTTTATGGTGTTTTTCTTAAGATATTCAAATGGAACGATTCCAGCAACAAATAACCTTGACAATCTGTATCAACTTCAGAGAAAAGATGGGTATATCAGCATGGCATATCAAATAAAAACAGAAAAACCTGCGTATGGAGAGAGAATCAATCCACCGCTTTACTCCTGGACAGAATGGGAATATTACCTTGCTACTGGAGATGATTCAAGATTCGAAAAAATTTTCCCTGTTTTGAAAAATTTCTATTTATGGATTAAAAAAAATAGAACCCGCAGCAGTGGTCTTTACTGGTTTGAAGATACTGGTTCCAGCGGTATGGATAATTCTCCCCGCAGCGGTTATGCATCACAACACCTCAATGGAAGCGATGTTTGCTGGATAGATCTGTCCTGTCAGCAGGCATTGAACGCGTTTTACATCGCGAAAATTGCACAGTTACTCAATAAAACCAGAGATGAAGAATTTTTTCTTTCAGAGTTTCAAAATCTCAAAAATCTTATTAATCAATATCACTGGTGCGAAAAACATCAGTTTTATTATGATGTTTTCTCAAGAAATAATCCTTCCCTCAGACACAATTTTCTCAATGTAAAAACTGTGGCTTCATTCTGGCCGATTATAAGCTTTGTTGCAAACGACAACCAGATAAACGGTTTGATACAGCATCTTTTAAATCCAGATGAATTCTGGACACTGCACCCTGTACCATCGCTCGCAAAGTCTGACCCAAACTATGACCCATTCGGTTCCTACTGGCTGGGAGGCGTCTGGGCTCCCACAAATTATATGATCGTGTCCGGATTGAAAAAAAATATGAGAAACAGTATCGCAAGAAAAATTGCCTTGAATCACCTAATTGCCATGACAGAGGTTTTCAACGATAACACATACTCTGGTATCTGGGAGGCATACAGTCCGGAATTCTTCATGCCGGCAACAGTAAAAGAAACCGGAAACCTTGTAAGAAACGCGTTTGTTGGGTGGAGCGGACTTGGACCTATTGCAATGCTGATAGAAAACATTCTGGGGTTCACTCTCGATGCCCATTCCAATACCATCTACTGGGATATCTCTACTGCCTGTACCCATGGAATCAAAAATCTGCGATTCAATAAAAAATCTGTTTCTCTTGTATGTCACGAAAAAAATGGTCATCAGAAAAGAAAAATTGAAATTGAAACAAGCAGTGCATTAAATGTTATCCTGTCTGTTGAAGGAACAAACATCTGTCTTAAAAAAACCTTTGGAAAGGGACAACATTTTTTATGGATTTGAACCCGTTATTCTGATGATTAATGCCCTATTTGTAGGAAACAAATAAACACCTTTACCCATGGTAATATACAGATTTCTTGACTCAAAACAGGTTTATCCTTATAATAAATAGGCGTAAAAAAGCCCCCATCGACTAGCGGCCCAGGTCACCACTCTTTCAAGGTGGTAGCGCCGGTTCGATTCCGGCTGGGGGCGCTTAAAATCATATGGGGATACAGTTATTGTGGAAAATATATGGATAGCAAGCTGGAAACACTGTGACTGGGTTGGTAAAGCAGACCTTGTGATACTGTTCCTGCTTTCAATTTATAGCTGGGCAATTATGATTGACAAATTTGTACTGCTGAAACGGGTCAGACGCGCGAATGAAAGATTTATTTCAAGTTTTTACAATGGAAAAATGGTTAATGTGCCTGGCTCGCCATGGTCAAGGATACTGGCAAAACTTTTGCAGGAAAAAGCCAGACAGAATATTTCTGAAGGAAATATCTCGAACCTTATTAAAAGATTTGCTGATGAAGAAATGTCCCATCTGAACAATAAAATTGACTTTTTGCTATCTATCTCTGCTGTTGCCCCATTTATGGGACTTCTCGGAACAGTCTGGGGAATACTCATGTCTTTTCATAATATTGGGCAGACAGGAACGTCCTCAGTGTCGATTATAGCGTCAGGTATTTCAGAAGCATTAATAGTGACATTCGTCGGACTCCTTGTTGCCATCCCTGCGGCACTTGGATATAATTACTTAAACGGGCAGGTGCGAAACATACAGATACAGGGAAATCATGTACTTGAAGCGTTTCACATAGCCATCAAATGAACAAAAACACTTTTTTTGATATTGAACAAAGTAAAGAAAACGCTCTCAACAGAATTAATATAATCAATTTCATTGATGTGGCTCTTGTCCTTGTCATAACCCTGATGATTGTATCGCCAATGATAGAACAGGGGATAGAAGTCAAACTTCCAGTTTCTGGTCCAGGTAAAATGGCTGTTCAAAGAAGTGTCATGCTGACTGTGGCAAAAAATGGCGTGGTATTCTGGGGAAATCAGCAAGTATCAATTGAAAACCTTGAGCATATCGTCAATAACGCAATTTCGCAAAACCCTGAACTTGGCATTGTCATAAAAGGAGATAAAAACATCACATATCAGGAATTGATAAGTGTTCTTGATATTTTGAAACGTGCTGACGTTAAAAAAATTGGTCTTGCCACACAGGCAAAAACTGAAAAATGAAAAAGGCTTTGCTGGCTTCAATATTAATCCATGTACTCTTTGTTATTCTCATTGTCCAGAACTCCACGAGTAAAAAGCAAATAATACCTGTATATGTGGTTGATTTAATGAGTTTGCCACCTGCCATAGAAATTTCGAATAATGTAATATCTACCTTCAAACCTGAACACGCAGAAGCATCAATTGTTAGTACATCCCATAGAAACTTACCGATTCAAACAGGCACACATGCAGTAAAGACAGGTGGTGAAAGAATTGTTGGAAGTACATCCTCTGTTGAAAAATTCTCACCCAATGATTTTATTGCGGGAATAAACAAAAAACTCTCACGGGGCGTATCGTCTCCCGAATCAGAAGATACCTCATCTGCTGGAAAATCAGCACCTGCTCAAGATTCCCCAGCAGGGAAAACTTCTCTCGCGTCAAAGATTTTCCCGCTGACGGGCACTGAATCTGAAACAGGTTCATCCATAGGTATTCAAACATCAAGTTTGCCCGCGGGTAATATCATACCCCTGGAATATCTTGAAAACATTAAACTGATGCTACAGAGAAAGTGGAAACCACCAAAAGGGAAGAATTATTCTTCAACTTCTGTTGTGTCATTCAAAATCAAGAAAAACGGAACGGTTGAAGAAATCATGATTGAGAAGAGTTCAGGGTTTAAGGAATTTGATGAAAGTGCTATTAAGGCAGTGAAAGAAACAACAGGCATACCACCGCTTCCAGGAACTTATAAACCAGAGTATCTCGAAATCGCTGTGAAGTTTAACGTCAGGGGGATAGAATGAATAAATGGGGAGTAATCTTATTAATGTGCTTTGCATGGACTTTTTCCTCTCTTTACGGGCAGAATAGAATCACCATTGAAATCACATCAACAACAGAAATGAAAACCAATGCCGTAATACTGATAGGAGAGAGGCAGACAAACTTTCTCGAAGAATTTTGCACTCAACTTGCAAAAGACCTGAATAATTCTGATTGGTTAGAAACAAAAAACATCAGTTTCAAAGAAAATTTTAACATTCAGACAGAACTGGATGACGGATTATCAAAAAACAATGCGAATATCCTGGTTCTTTGCAAGATCAATAAAAAACTTGAAACCCTGATTTATGATACTGTTGAAAAATCTATTGTTTCTCAATTTACAATTGCCATTGGCAGTTCTCCGATTGAACTTGCACACGTTGTAAGTGATGAAATTGTCTATCGGTTAACAGGAAAACCAGGAATTGCCAGAAGTAAAATTCTGTATATGACTAAACAGAATAGTGAATATTGTTTGATGCTTGCTGCCTATGATGGTTCAAATGCAACAAAACTTTTGTCAACCGACTACATTATCAATTATCCAAGATGGTTCCCTGATATGAAAAACATCCTCTTTCTTTCATACAGAAAGACCTTTCCTGCTCTTGAAATTTTCAATCTGACAAAAAATCAGATTGAAACATTCCTCGCAGAACCAGGACTCAATGCATGCGCATCGTTTTTTAGAAATCAAAATCGCGCTGCAGTCGTTCTGAGCAGAAGCGGAAACCCTGATATTTATCTTGTTGACCTGAAGGGAACTATTTTGAAACGACTTACTGAAAAAAAAGGATTGAACGCCTCTCCGTCAGTTTCTCCTGACGGAGAAAACATTGCGTTTGTGTCTGACAGGGATGGCAAAACAAGGCTGTGGGTGATGAATACTTATGGATTGAATGCCAGAAAACTAAGTATTCCGTCAAATTACATCACATCTCCCTGCTGGTCACCAGACGGAAAACATCTTGCGTATGCAGCGAGATATGGCACAGAAATGTTCATTGAGATATGCGAGTGGGAAACTGGTAAAAGAAAAATTCTCACACAATCACTATCCTGGTGTGATGCACCTTCATGGGCACCAGATAGCAGACATATAATCTTCACCCGGCAGGATAAATTTGTCAATTCCTTATGGACAATAGATATATATTCCTTAAAGATGAGAAAAATCGCGGACAACGCATGGAGTAGTTGCTGGGACATTCGTTGACAAATAACAGGACTTTGATATAATCAACTTAAAGGGGGGAAAAATGAAATCAGCAATAAAATTGTTAATGTGCATTTCAGTGTTAATGTTCATTTTTTCAGGTTGCTGTCCTTATTCAAAAAAACCTGTACCACAGTCAAAAGTAGAACCAACAACATCTGAACAACCATCAGTAACACAACAACCGACCGTCACACCACCTACTGTAACAACCACACAAACATCAGGTACAGCCACATCAGATGAAAGATTAATCGCTACAACAGGCGGAGAAATACCACCCGTAAAACCACCAGAAACACCAATTTTTGTTGAACCTGGTGAACAGCTGAAATCCGTCTTCCAGCCAATCTATTTTGACTTTGACAGGTACAACATCAAAACTTCTGAACAGGGGAAATTGCAAGTCATTGCTAATTATCTGAAGAAATTTCCATCGGTTTCTATTCTTATTGAAGGTCATTGTGACGAACGCGGAACAGACGAGTATAATCTTGTCCTTGGCGAACAAAGGGCGCTGAGTACGAGAAATTTCCTGATAGGACTTGGTATCTCTCCAAACAGACTTTATACCATTAGCTATGGTGAAGCAAAACCAGCAGACCCAGGTCACAACGAAGAAGCATGGTCAAAGAACAGAAGGTGTGAATTTAAAATAAAACAATGAGAAATCCGCAAACTATTCTACTGGCTTTTATTTTGTGTCTTGGTTTAACTGGTTGCACAACCGTTGCCATGAAAGACGATGTCAGTATTCTTAAAGAAGAAATAGAACAAAAATTGGCAGCGAACGAAACAACCAGCTCAAACAGATTTCAGGAAGTTAATACCAGGATAGAGCAGTTACAGCAGACCCAGGAACAGCAACAGGCCTCTTTGCTCAAATTGGCAGAGGGTTTGAAAACTCAAGTTAACGATCTAAAAATTGCCTTTGACGACTCTGCTCAAAATCAGGGAAAAGAATTTGAACTTTTCAAAAAAAATCAGAACGAAAAAAATAACCAGTTTACACAGGATATTGAAACGTTAAGAAAATCTCAAAACGATCTGATCAAAACCTCTGTTTCTCTTACAGATTCAATGGTCAATTACCAGAAAGACCTTCTTGGTGTAAAAACATCAATGCAACAAATTGCAACAGAAATTGACGCATTGAGCACAAAAAAGTACGTTCAAAAGGAAGAAATCGAAAACACGAAGAAAGAAATTTACCAGCAAATACAACAAATGCAACAGGTTCTTGTTAGCGAAATCACAAGACAGGAAAGTGAAATTTTTGCTCTTAAACAAGCACTCAAAACATTGGAAAGTTCCAGAAAAATTGAAAACACTCCCCCAACAAAGGAATCTGCTGAAAAAACTTATCATATTGTCAAAAAGGGCGAAACACTTTCTTCTATCGCAAAAAAGTATGGTACAACGATGAAAAAAATAAAAGAAGCAAATAACATGAAAACTGATATTGTTACAACTGGTCAGAAACTTTTAATACCATGAAAGAATTTCTTATTTTTTTTATCGGCGCATGTTTTGGAAGTTTTGCAAATGTTTGCATATACAGATTACCAAGAAACAAATCAATCGTTTCTCCTGGGTCCTTTTGTCCTAAATGTCGCCGTTCAATACCATGGTATTGCAATATTCCAATCCTGAGTTATCTCCTCCTGTGGGGTAGATGCCGATACTGTAAAAAAACGATTTCTCCACGGTATCCAATCATCGAACTCGCTATGGGACTTTTGACACTGTTGCTTTATCAAAAATTCTGGGTGGCATATCTCCCATACGTTTTCCTGTTTTATTTTATTTTTGCGTTTGGTCTTGTTATCATCAGCGGTATTGATTTTGAAACATTTCTTGTACCAGATGTCATTGTACTGCCTTTAATACCGCTGGGATTGATAGGCGCTTTATTATGTGAAGGTTTCTTTTTACCTCAAAATGGAAGTTGGTCTATGGTAACACGGGCATCTTACAGTCTTGCTGGAATATTAATAGGGGGATTGCTTGTAGCATTTCTTGCAGTAATCGGAAAAATAATATGGAAAAAAGAAGCCATGGGAGGCGGTGATCTTAAACTTCTGGCGGCAATCGGAGCGTTTCTTGGATGGAAAGGAGTGTTTCTTTCCATTTTCTTTGGTTCAATTCTTGGAACTGTAATAAGTCTTGCTCTTATATATTCAAAAAAGAAAAAATGGGACGATTATGTTCCATTTGGTCCTTATTTAGCAATAGGCGCCATTATTGCAATTCTGTATAAAGGTAATTTTTTCCTTTCACTTTACTTTATTCCCTGATTATGAGTGAAGTGATTCTTGAACTGGTAGAAGAATTCTTTCAGCAGAGAAAATATTTTACCGCGAGAAGTGGAAATCTTGTACTTGTTAAAAAGGCAAAAACCGAAGACAATTCAGACATAGGTTTCATTCTTGATGAAACTGGTGTGGAATACATCCCCACCGCCATTATTAAACCCATCGCCTGGCATACATGCAAAATTACAACAAGGATTCTCGAAACATTCCCGGAAATCCTTGAATTTGCAAAAGAAAACAAAGAAAAAAAGTTTTCCGAATGGTTCAAAGGGGAAAGTTTCGCAAAAATTTTGGTCATCCCGCAATTACCCTCGCATATTGATTTAAAACAGAAAGTGCTGGAAAAACTTCAGAGTACAGGAATTAATCATCTTATCACCATCCCGGTAATTCTCACCGGGGTTATTAATAAAATCGAAGCGAGAAAGGTCTATTCTTCTCCTATCTGTGATCTTTTGAGGGTACTAAAATTTTATAAACTTATTTCCCTGTCACAGGAACAGATGGAATTGCCACTTCGGTGATCATGTTGCTGCCAGAAAGTTCTATTAAGATGATTCCAGGGTTGGGTCTCCGGAGAGCAGAATATTTTTACAAAATGGGCATCACCACAATCAAAGACCTGCTGTTTCATTTCCCGCGTAAATACCTTGATAGGAGACAGATCAAGAAAATCAGCGAAGTAATCCCTGGAGAAACTGTTTCGTTGAAAGGAAATGTTATGGCAGTGGAAGAAAAAAGAATCAACAGACTTTCCATCGTGAAAATTGCGATATCCGATGGAACCGGCGTGATTTTTTTAATTTTCTTCAATCAAAATTTTATCTTAAACATCCTGAAACCAGGAACAAAAGTGTTTGTGTATGGAAGAATAGACATCTACAAAGAAAACCTTCAAATCAATAATCCACTGTTTGAAATTCTTGAAACAAAAAGAAAGCTTGATTACATCCTTCCCGTCTATTCGGTCGTTTCAGGTTTAACGCAAAATTTTTTAAGAAAATGTATCCGATATGCTCTGGAAAATATGCAGCAATTTCCACCAGATATCCTTCCACTTGATGACAGAAGTCGCCTCAAACTGTCAAGTATGAAACACGCCCTCATAAACATACATTTCCCGGAAAATCAAATAAATCTTGAAAGGGCACGCCGACACCTGATCTTTGATGAATTTTTCAGGCTACAGATCGGCCTCATTTATAAAAAAATCATAACCACAGGACATATCGAAAATATTCCGCAAAACAAATTTGAAAGTTCATCAGTTCATAACTTCGCAAAAATGCTTCCATTTCAAACCACGGCAGACCAGACAAAGGCGATGAAAGAAATACTGAAAGACCTCAGTGAAGGTAGAATTATCAATCGTCTTTTGCAAGGAGAAGTGGGCTCAGGGAAAACAGTGGTTGCAATATTTTTTCTCTGGCTTTTTTCAAAAGATGGTGGTCAGGGAGTGTTTCTTGCGCCCACAGAAATTCTTGCAGAACAGCACTATCTAAACTGGAGCCCATTTTTTCTTTCATGTGGGGTTGAAAGTGCACTATTGACCGGAAATCTTCCAGAAAAAATGAAAAAACAAGTACGAGAAAAAATAGAAAAAAACCAGATTCAGGTACTGTTCGGAACGCACGCACTGTTGAATGAAAAAATTGTGTATCCAGAACTTAAGGCGATTGTTGTGGACGAACAACACAAATTTGGGGTTGAACAGAGAAATTTACTACAGAAAAAAAGCAGCACGGTTCACTATCTTGCAATGAGCGCAACCCCAATTCCAAGAAGTGTGGCTCTTGCTTTTTATGGCAATGTCGACATGTCAACAATCGGACAATTACCAAAAGGAAGCAGAAGAATTACCAGTTATCTTTTCAAAAATGAAGAAACTGAAAAGGTCTACGAATTTATAAAAAGGCAGGTATACGATGAAAAACAGGGGTATTTTGTTGCACCAACCATTACAGGTTCAGAAGAATCTTCGGTCGTCTATCATTTTAATAAAATATCTCAAATTGTTGAACCGCAGTATGTCGCATTGCTTCATGGAAAACTACCAGGACATGAAAAATCTAAAATCATTGAACGGTTCAGAGAAAAAAAGATACGTATCATTGTTTCTACGACTGTCATTGAGGTTGGAATTGATGTTCCTGACGCAAATTTTATAGTGATAGATGAGGCTGAAAAATTTGGATTGTCTCAGTTACACCAGATGCGGGGCAGGGTAGGCCGCAGCGGTGAAATTGGGTACTGTATCCTGATTCATCATACTGATGACCCTGCATCCGTTAGTAGACTTGAATCATTCCTTGAAATTGAAGATGGACTGAAGCTGGCAGAAATAGACCTTTCTCTAAGAGGCCCGGGCGACCTGCTTGGCGTAAGACAACACGGGGTTCTACCCTTAAAAATAGGTAACATCGTCACAGACATCGAAATTCTCAATGAATCCAGAAATGAGGCAGAAAGAATATTAAACAACAAGTTGTATCTTAAAGAGAAGTATGTAAGAATTAAAGAATATCTTGAGCATTGCATCCAGAGTAAAATTATTGATTAGGAATTCAAAATGGATAAAGAGAGTATTGCGGTATTGATTCCAGCACACAACGAAGCCAGAACCATTGGCAAACTGGTGGATAACATCCTTGAAATTGTTGATTATGTCTGTGTTGTTGATGATGGCTCAAACGATAATACTGGAAATATTGCAAAACAGCACGGTGCTATTGTAATAACCCATCCAGTATGCAAAGGAAAAGGTGCGGCATTAAAAACAGGTTTTCAACATTTTCAAAATCTCCCATACGACGTTATCATTGCAATGGATGGCGATGGTCAACACCCTGTTTCTGACTTACACGTTTTCATTGAAGCAATTAAAAAAAATAAAAAGGCCGGGATTATCGTCGGTAAAAGAAAAATCATTGGTAGCGACATGCCCCCAATCAGAAGATTAACAAACCTTTCAATGTCAATTTTGATTTCAATTCTTGCCTTCCAATGGATACCGGATTCTCAAAATGGATTCAGAGCAATCAGGAAAAAAGTGGTAGAAAACATGCTGATTATCACAAACCACTTTGAAACAGAAACAGAAATACTTTTACGCGCCTGCTGGAAAGGAGTAAAAATCAGTTCAGTTCCCGTAAGCACAATTTACCAGAGCGAAAAAAGCAAAATAAAACCTATCAGGGATACTATAAAGTTTTTTTTGATGCTTTTGAAAATATGCGTGTATCATGGCAGAAAAACCAGATTATGAAAGATTAAGAAAATTCATGGTGGAACATCAAATCCGGGCAAGAGGAATAAAAAATGAACGGGTACTTTCTGCTTTTCTTAAAGTTCCGCGCGAAGAATTTGTTTCCAACCAGTTCAAATCATCTGCTTATGACGATTGCCCTTTGCCGATTGATTATAGCCAAACAATCAGTCAACCCTATATGGTTGCAATTATGACAGAACTTACCAATCCTGAAAAAGATGATAGGGTACTTGAAATAGGTACTGGTTCAGGATATCAAACAGCAATATTGTGTGAACTTGGTTGCAGGGTATTTTCAGTTGAAAAAATCCCTGAACTTGCAGAAAGGGCAAAAAAAATCCTTGAAAAACTTGGCTACAATGCAAACATCATGGTCGGTGATGGAACACTTGGATGGGAACAATACGCTCCTTATAAAATCATCATTGTCACAGCAGGCGCACCTGATATCCCGCAATCTTTAATTGAACAACTCGATGAAGGTGGAAGAATTATCATACCTGTTGGAACACTTTACTCACAGGACTTAATTCGCGCCATAAAGAAAAAAGGGAAACTGATACAAGAAAATCACGGCGGATGTCAGTTTGTACCATTAAAAGGAAAAGAAGGGTGGGAATAATCAAGTTTTTTTCTTTTTTACCTTGCTGAAAATAAACCACGAAATAAGCAAAATAATTAGAAAAAGAATTAGATATTCATATTTTCTGTAATAAATTTCAATGCGTGACCAGTTTTTACCAAAGAAAAAACCAATATAGGAAAGAAAATAAGACCAGATAAGAGACCCGATAAAGGTAAATACGCAGAATTTACCAAAATTTGTTTTTGCAACTCCAGCAGGTAGTGAAATAAATGTCCTGATACCAGGCGTTATTCGTGAGAAGAAAACAACGGGGTCTCCATATCTTCTGAACCATCTTTCTGCCCTGTCATAGTCATCTTCTGAAATTAAAAGGAATTTACCTCGTCTTTTTATCCATTGCCGTATCAGACGGTCTTCAAGCCAGAAACCAAGCAGATATGCGGCGATTGAACCAACAAGATTTGCCAGTGCTCCAATAAAAGAAAGAATATGAATATTCATCTTGTTGATTGAAACAAGGTATCCTGCAAAAGGCATTGTAATTTCTGACGGAATTGGAATCAGGGCTGATTCAAATGTCATTAGAATAAAAACACCCAGATAACCAGTTTTTTCAATAATAGTCACAATGAAATTTGCAAGAAAAGAAAGGATGTTTTCCATGACTTATCCGTCGTCAACAGGCATTTTCAATTTTGAATCAGGTGTGATAATTTCCCCTGCTTTAATATCCTGCTCTGTAACAACCGCCATCAAGATTTCTTTCTTTCCATACCGGTCGTAATCGTATATGATAAAAATTTCCCCGTTTTTAGTTTCAATAGCATCAGGGTATGAAACCTTATCCCTTTCATCAAGAAGAAGCTTATAAGGCCATGTCTTTCCATCATCTTCAGAAAGCATGGCAGTCAGATGGGAACGATTTTTCTCACTGAACCCATAGTGATTTATCAAAAGCAAATTTCCAGAATTTAATCTTCTGATATGGAATCTCGAACCAGGTCCAGCAATATTAGAAGAACAACCTTTTATCCATGTCTTTCCCCTGTCATAAGAAAAACTTTCACCTATCCCATAGGATGTCCTGACAAGCATCCGCAGAACACCAGTTTTCAATTCCACTATCATGTGTTCATCACACATTCGCTCAGGAACATCAGCGCTTCCAAGAAATGTGATTGTTTTTCCATTGTCCTTTGATATATAAACATTTGAAAATCGTAGATTGTCCATTTCAGGTAAAAATGGTTCTCTGTTCCAGACTGCGATTGGAAAAAGCCATTCACCGGTTGAAAGTACCGCTGGTTTATTCATCATAATACCATCTGCAATTCTTCGCGGTTTACTCCATACACATCCATCACCAACCTGCTCGCCAGTAATTGCCCAGACGCCTGCTTTTCCGTCCCACCAGTTTTTACTCATTGCCCAGAATAACCATAATTTACCATAAGGGTCTGTCCACAAACAGGGATCAAATGCGCGTATGTCATCAGGTGGATCAATCACAATGATAGGTTCGCTCCAGTTTATGCCCTTATCCTTGCTATTGACAACCAAAACGTAATTTTCAGGTCCTTCACCATCTCCACCACTGTACCATACTGCCCACAGAGTGCCATCAGAAGTCATTGTAATTCCTGGAATTCCCTGCCATTTTCTGTTTTCTCTTCTGTATTTTCTATCAGTAGGCGAAAAAAAAAGCAACTCACACATAAACTGTCCCTGTTATTATTTATAAGGATTATTGCAATCTGGCTGACCAGTCAGGCTTTGTCCAGCGTACAATCATTCGTGTGCCTGGACCAGTACCCAACCCGGGGTCTTCAGGAAAATTTATCTCACGCAATGCCACATCATAGTGAACAACTGCATTATTTACAATAGTAAGGACATTGGAAACAATACCACCAAAAAACTGGCTATTATTTGCAAGAGTAATACTTGAAGTTGGAGCATAAAGTACACCATTAAATGCCTGCGCATTATTAGCAAGCGTCATATTTGTGGAACTTGCAACATAAATCCTTAAATTTCCTGTTGTCTGTGAAGTGTTATTAATAACAGAATTATTTGCGAGGGTAGGGGTAAAAGGCGTCCCCTGGTTACCTAAATACCATATAACAACACTGTTGTTTTGAATAATCACCTGCGTATTATTTGAAAGGGTCAAGGACGATTCAATGTATAATCTTGTGTTGCCTGTAATATACATAATGGAATTATTATTCATTGTAATACTTTTGAATTTGAAATCACCGCCAGAAATGGTAACGGTTCGGTTATTGTTCACAGTTAATCTGCCATTAGAAATTGTGTAATTACCGGTAATTCGTGGGTCACCCTGCACAGGATATAACAAATTCATTAAATCCGAAGGTACAACAACAGCAGGTAAATTGTTAAGAGGATCTTCAAAACTGTGATATAAATCGCTGTCAGTTACAGTAGCATTATGACCAAGGTATAAATACTGCGGTCCATCTTCCACCATTGCAGTTCCATGAATATGTGCGTTATTATAGAGAGTTACTGTATTCTTGCTTCCCGTATCACCGTGATTTCCTCTATTTGAAGGTCCATAAGGACCCAGACGCGAATCATAACTATCAACCCAGGCATTTTCATAAAGAGTCACTGATTGGCTTCCAAATAACCCCTTTCCAAAAGAACCACCAGTACCGCCGCCTGAACCACCAGTGCGAGAAGTTACAATCGAAACGGTTGATTCCTGATTACCGTACCTGCCTGTGGATTCAAAAATAATTGTTTCTCCTGAAACAATCTCATTTATCTGAAATGTTCCACCGTCAAAACTAACCGTACCTGCTCCTGGATGCCATGATTCGTTTGCCCTTTTATTTGCAAAAGCCCAGTTTGCGCCTGCTTCTGCAATATAAAATGCCTTTTCTTTATGATATCTTTTCATTGAAGATATCTGTGCTGTGCCACCTAAATACAAAATACTCATTCCCATAATCAGCGATATTACGACAAAAATTATTGCCATAGGTAAAATATATCCTTTTTTCATTTATGAATTCCTCATATAAACAGAAAAAGAACCTGCAATTGACTTTGTCCCATTACCGACCTCAATATTCACCACTACAAGGTCATCCTGAACATCAAAACTGATGTTTTTTAAAGTTGTAATTACTTTTTGTGATTCATTTGTTTTCATATTTTTCCAGACGAGCACAGACGGATTTTGTGGGTCTTGATAAAATTGCTGAATCCAGTATGATTGATAACCTGCAGTAATACTTGTTCCATTGTCGCTGACCTGAACTGTATCCGCCTCTTCAATAATACTTTTTATCATATGGCATGCCAGGTCAAAATCAACCTGTAAGGACGCAACTTCATTGCTTCGTTTCCACTCTCTGTATGATTCTATAACAATACTGCTTGCCGCAAATATCGCAAGAACACCAAGCACAAGAACAATCATCAATTCAATAAGCCCAAGACCTTTTATTTTAAGAATTTTCATGGTCGTACAATCATTGTTGAAATGCCAACAATTTTTGTGCCGTCTGTTTTCTGGATTTTCACTTCGACAGTCTTTAATGGCAATGTCGTATCTTCGCTAACAGTTGTAATTCTTTCCACTTGCACGTTTCCAACAATGATATTTTCAGTTTCATTTTGAATCAATGAATAATCAGTGGATTTTATCATTTCCATTTTTTCAATCGCTTTTCATGTTGCAAGCCGGGTAATATCAGATTGATGAAGATTTCTACTACTGGCAAAATAAAAAGCGGATGTTCCTATCAAGGCAATTGCAATAATTACAAAAGCAAGAAGAAATTCAATAATCGTAAAACCAGAACAAGAACTTTTTTTCATTGCGTACCTTTGTCAGTTCCTGTACGAACTTTTTCTTCTTCTGCAATTTTTTTACCGATTTGTTCTGTAATGATACGCGGGGTAAGAAATATCACAAGGTCTGTTTTTTTCATCTGCCTGTTCTTGTTGCTGAACAAAAATGGAAAAACGTTTCCTAAAACAGGCACTTTATTTTCTCCCTTAATATTTTCTGTACTCAAAAGACCGCCAATCACAAGTGTTTCACCATTTTTCACGTTGACCTTCGTAAGTGTTGATCTTTCTGACGTTTCCACAGCATCCTTAAAAAATGTTGACTGCTTTGCTGAAATCACCTTTGGCATCACTTCCATCGTCACTGTATTATCATTACCAACATAAGGGACTGCAACAAGAATAATACCAATATCCCTGTATTCATACTCTGTCACAGTGGTACCAGTACCACCTGTACTGGTTGTTGTAACCTTGGGAGCAACAGGAATATTACTTGTAATTCGGATTGTTGCTGGAGCGCCACTCAATGTTGTTACTCTTGGATTTGCAAGGATATTAGCTTCTCCTTTTGTTTGAAGCGCCTTTACATTTGCGACAAGACCTGTCCATGTTAAAGTTCCACTTGTATCCCATCCAGGAATGGCTGTTGTAAATGTCCCTGTAACCGTCGCAAGATTACCTGAATTATCTGTCCACGTTATTCCTAAATTTTTCGTGGCATCTTCTGTCAGTTCAACTATCATTGCTTCAATTGATACCTGAAGCGCTGGTTTATCAAGAGATGCAATAATTGCTGTTACTTCATCAAGAAAATCCTGAGTTCCAACTAAAATTAAACTATTGGTTCTTTCGTCAGGAAGAACAGAAAAACCTGCTGAAATATCAGTAGAAATCTGAACTTTTCCACTAACATTTTTTTCTTTCTGACCTGTAAGGGTAGGGTAGGAACCCGATGTACCTGTATTTGTGCCAGTTGTTGTCCCCGTAGTAGTAGTTCCTGTTGTCCCTGAAGAAGTACCCGTACTTACACCTGCAGACGCTGTTCCGAGGTCTCCTGTTTCCTTTGTGTTTGTGCCAATTGTAATTTCTGCCCTTGATTGAGTATCCTTTTCACCTTTATTTTTCTTAATCACTGACAATACAACTGGCCAGATATCTCCCGCTCTTGCGTATTTCAAGGAATATACAGTTGTCTTTACTGGCAAATTTTTGTGCTCAATATCAAGATTTTCAATAATTGTCTTCACAATTTCAATATTCGCTGGAGTATCTTTTACAACAAGAACATTTGTTCGATTATCGACAGCAATGCTTTTTTCAAAACCAATGTTTTTCAGTTCAGCAGCAATATCAGAAGCGAATGCATGTTTCAGTTGAAAACATAAACCTACAGGTTTTTGTGGAGAAATCTTTCTTTGTTCGGAATACACAATATAAACATCAGAATCAGGTAATTTTTCGCGATATAACCCATTTGCGGCGAGGATACTTTCTATTGCCTGTTCTGGAAAGATATTTTCAAGATATGCTGTGATAGGCTTATCCGAAATGTCAGAATTTGGAATGAGTTTCATTCCTGTTTTCTTGCTCAAAATCTCAAGAACAAGCGATAGTTTTGTCTGATTAAATGTCAATGATTCCATTTTCTGCGAAGCAATGCAATTGAAAGATAATATAAAAATACTCATCAAAACAATAATTTTCAAAAGTAATGTTTTCATAATTTCCTCTCAGTTAAATATTCATATCATTTTGTGGCGGAAAAATTATTCTTTCTTGAATATAAAATGCTGTTCTTACAAATGAAGTTTCTGAATACTTTCTCAAACCGTCACAAAGTGGAACGAGGATATCTGCATCAGACGCCACCCCAATACGAACTGTATACATATTCTTTATTTTTTCAACCCTCACATTTTCATAACCACCTGAAAGAAGCATTTTTGCGAACTCAATCGCCTGCGTCTTCTTGTTCCCTGCAAATGAAGCCACCTGAATGGTAAGAATTTTTTGCGCATTTTCATTAACATCAGGCAACACAATCGACTGACTCCTGGTAATCTTCTTCTGCCTTACAACCGGTTGTGAAGAAACCGTATCAGTTTTTTCAACAGTTGCAAACTTAGGTGAATTGTCTTTCAAAATGGAGCGATATGTATTTGCTGTTGAGGTAGCAATATCTGTATCTCCTGTTTCAATTGCATCAGATAGTTTAATTTCACTAATTCCAGTACTTTCAATAGAATCGGATTTGACATAAAGAATAAAGTCCTTGTCCTTATATTTAAGAATTACTCTGTCTGGAAGAATCTTTTTGACAAGATACCCGGATTTTGTTTCATTTTCGGATTTGATTTCATCATCAAGAATCACCATCGGTTTTTCTTTATCATACACTATCCCGGAAATTTTAAAATCCGGTGCAGGAATTTCCTGAACAAGAATACTGGTGTATGGCGATTGTCCTGTTCCAGGAGATAATTGTTTTGTTCCTGGCTTCGTAAATGGATCTTTAGATACACTTACAGATGCAACCTGTTGTTCCTCCTCTTCAATGGATTTCATCAAAGATTGCAACTTGTTGACTGACTGGTCTATTTCCTGAAAACTGAATACTTTATCTTCCATAGAGGACTTCTCATTTTCCTGTATGTTTATTTTTTCAACTTTGCCGTCAGGAGATGACATTACTATTGTTTTTGGCTTCACTGGCTTCAATGCGCGAGTCAGGGTAAAAATAAAAATCACGAGTAACATCAAAAGTAGAATTAAACTTTTCTTATTTTTTTTGTCCATGTTTCACTCCAGTGTTCTGATACCTGAAACTTTTAAACTGACCGATATTCCATCTTCCAAACTTGTAATTTCAATGGATTCTATCTTAAGAAATCTCGAAGAATTTTCTATACCGTTCACCAGATTGAGAATACCGGGAAAAGTACCTTTACAGGAAACACTCCACGTATAATATTTTTCATTGTCTCTGTCAGCCGGTTGAAAATCCATGATTTGTAAGTTCGATTTTTCTGCAATTAAAGATATGTGTTGAAACATCATTAAATTTGGATCATATCCTTTGTTAATCCAAAGGAATCGGTCAAGTTTATTTCCCGCATTATCAATGGTTTTTCTTATCGTATTAATATGGTCAGGATAGTTTTTCAATTTCATGTAATCGTATTCAAGAGATTCTTTCTCATCTCTGTATTGTTGTAAAATTCTGTGCTGCTGCTTTATCACAACATTATTAATAATCAACCACGTGCCCCCATAAAGGATCAGCATGATAACAAGATGCGTTTTTATCGACGAAGCATGGTTTTTCATTCAATTTCCCTTTAATCCACATTCAATCCTAAATGTTGTAATTTGTTCACCTGGCGATTTACCTGTATTTTTGATTTCTGCAAGAGAAATATTTGAAAATTCAGCTCCTGCATTTTTCTTTAGATTATCCATAAAATCTACGAGATACTTCCTTGTACCTGAAATTCCAGAATTAATATATCCTTCAATCACAAAAACCCTTGAAGAATCTTTGTTCGCCTGATTGAGTGAAATTTTTCCCAGCCACATTTTTTCTGGTAGCGAACTCGCCACTATTTTAAATTTTCTTCCCCAGATTATTCTTTTTTTACACTCTTCCTGAGCAAGAAACAATCTTTTTGCGATTTCATCCATCTGATTTTTATATTTTTCAAGTTCCTGGACAGCACCATACTCATCTCTGATTTTTTGATTGTAATGCTGGATACTTGCCAGAGTTGACCTGATCGCAATTCTGTTTGAAAGAAATGAAACACCAGCAAGAATTAAAATACACACAAGACCAATAATATAAATAAAAATCACCCTTATCAAAAATACCCTCTGATAATATTGTTGCTGCCGCTTTTTCAAAAGGTTGATCTCTATCATATAAGTTTCCTTGCCACAAGTCCCAGCGCCTGACTGAAACATACTTCCAGACATTGAGGTTGATCTGTTTTGCAGTACTGGTACAATCCCTCCATTGGTTTCCAGAGATCCCCTGAAATCCCGAGATTTTCTTCTACAATTTTTACAAATCCAGGAAGCAGACTTGATCCACCTGTCAGCAGAAACTTTTCTATCTTTTTCTGTGTTCGTGTTTCAACGTATTTGATGGATGTTAATATTTCCTGCAAAATATCACCCATAGTATTCCGTAGAATTTTCTCAACCTCATCCCGAAAACCAGGGTTTTTTTGAATTGCTCTGCTTCTGACACAGAAATTTTCTTTAATTTGCTGATTTCGATGTTAACATTATCTCCTCCAAAATCAATATCCCTGACAAAAACAAATCCGTTTTTCTCAGTAATTGCAAGAACTGTATGACTCGCACCCACATCAATGATAGCAACATCCCCATAAGAATTATTACTCAAAGTCCTGTAACAATTTGCAAGCGCAAGCCCACCGATATCCATTATGACAGGCCTCAAACCGCTCAACAAAAGTGTATTGACAAAAAAGTCGCATTTTGGCTTGGGAAGTCCCACAAGCATAACAGTCCGTTTGCCTTGAACAGAAGGTAAAACAGTGTAATCGTATTCAATCTTTTCAACTCCGCCAGGAATTACTTGAAGCACTTCAAGCTCAACAGTACTTTCGATTTCTTCGGAAGGAATATCAGGAATGTCAAAATAATGAATTATCAAACCATTTCCACTGATTCCACAAACGGTTTCTTTTCTTTTGATACTAATTTTTCTTAAAAATTCTTTCAAAAAAACAGAAAATTGCTTCTGGCTATTTTCATTAAGATTAATATGCCCACGTGGCAAAGGGTTATGAATTATGCCCGCTGTTTTTACAAAAAACTTCCCTTTTTTCGCATAACCCTCAACAATCTTAATATAATGAGACCCAATATCCAATCCAAGACAAACATTCATAAAACCCGGCAAACCCCCATTATAAACCGGAATAGCTTATTGTCGCACCACCAGCATTGGTATAGGTCATTGTCACTGTAACACCAGAGGCAGTCCCGGACCCTGTTGTTGATGCAGTAAACCCTGTGGCACTGACTCCGCTCAAAGTGTAATCTGAGAAATATTTATTACCAGTGGTTTCAACATTAAGATCCGACTTATTACTGGTATAAGTGCTATTTTCTGCATAATAAACCTTCTGAGCAGTAAGCACTGCACCAAGCAATGCCGCACCTTCTGATGCTGCTGCTTTCTTAATGTTGCTTCTGTAAATAGGTATTGCTACAGCAGCCAGAATACCAACAATAATTACCACCACCATCAACTCAATAAGAGTAAAGCCCTTTTTTGAATTTCTTGTTTTCTTCACCTCAATCACCCCCTTTCTTTTTTTCATAGATTTTACTACACTGAAACCTTCGCTGTCAAATAGATTATCAAAATTCGAATTCTGTGCTAAACTATCTAACAATCAAAATGTTTCCCAATAAATACAGATTTTGCGATGTCGCGTCGGTGTTTATCATTATTTTTTCTACGTTCCTTATTTATTCAAATACATTTTCTGTCCCATTTCAGTTTGATGATCTCGCATGTATTACAGGGAACTGGAGAATTTTACATCTCGAAAAAATTGGTGAATTGTTCAGATACTGGTCAACAAGATTCATCACTTATTTAACCTTTGCAATCGACTACAAAATTCATCATTTTCATGTTACAGGTTATCACATTATTAATTTACTCATTCATATCAGTTGTGGCCTTCTGATATGGCACATTGTAAAAAAAACTCTCCAAGGTATGTTTGAAAATAATACCACATCAGTTGTAGCCCTTTTTTCATCCCTCATATTTGTTATGCATCCTGTGCAAACACAGGCAGTCACTTATATTTACCAACGTCATACCTGTCTTGCAACGCTTTTCATTCTTTCTGGTTTTTTGTGCTGGATAAAAATGCTGGAATGCAAAAGAAAAAGATGGTTCTGGCTTATTATGTGTTCTGTTTCTGCCATTGCGGGCATGTTCACAAAAGAAATAGCGATATTTTTCCCATTTCTCATATTGATGTACTTTTTCTGGTTCAGAAAAAAATTGAACTGTGTTATAAAAACATGGGAAGTTATTTTCTATTCAGTTTTTTTGTTTTCAATCATTCCGGCAATACTTTTACTCACTCATGGAATAAATACTTCTGAACTTCAATCGGTGAGTTCAATGCAGGGGCCACCCGGTGAAATTATTACACGCAGAGATTATTTTCTCACCCAGGGACAGGCATTTTTGATTTATTTCAAGCTTTTGTTTCTACCCCTGAGACAAAATCTTGATTACGACATCGCTGTTTCAAAATCCATTTTTTCTCCGCCTGAAACATTTGCAGGATTCATGTTAATGTCAGGCATTGTTTTCTTGTGCATTTTATTTTTTAAAAAACACAGATTTCTTTCTTTTTCACTTGCCTTTTTCATCATATCTATTCTTCCGCAATCAAGCATTGTTCCAAAACCAGATCTTGTTGTGGAACACAGATTGTATCTTCCTTTAATAGGTTTTGCATTTTTCCTGCCATCTTTTCTGTATTATATTTCAAGAAAAAAGGAATATGTGACAATATTTTTGACAGTACTCCTGTGTTTCTATGGTGTTTTGACGTATCAAAGGAATAATGTATGGAAGGACCCATTGACACTCTGGAATGATACAGTTTCAAAATCTCCAAATAAAGCAAGACCATACTTAAATCGCGGTCTTGCTTATGCAGCAAAGGGCGACATCAAGAACGCCCTCAGTGATTACACAATGGCAATAAAAATCAATCCCTGGTATATTGAAGCATATAACAATAGAGGAATTCTTTTTGCATCAACAAAAAATTATCAGGGTGCCCTTTCTGATTTTAATAAAGCCATTGAATTGAAACCTGATTATGCACTTACCTATAACAATCGAGGAGTACTATATTCATCTCTTCATGAATGGAACGCCGCTTTTACGGATTTTGACATGGCATTGAAACTGAAACCTGTATATGTTGACGCTCTGAAAAATCGTGGTATCGCTTTCCTGGTTAACAAAAAAATCGATATGGCAATTCAGGACTTCTCTTCTGCGATTGAGATTTATCCTGAAAATGGACAATTATATTTTCACAGAGCAGTTGCATTACTCACCAGAGGAGATAAAAAATCTGCAACTGGAGACCTCAAACATGCAATGAAACTCGGGTATCCAATACCGCAGGAACTGGCACAGATTCTCAACGAACAGTAGCCGCAAGTTTAAAAATTGGAAGGTAAATTGCAAGTACAACCGTACCAACAATCACACCCAGCCCGATAATCAGCACGGGTTCAAGTATTGATGAAAGTATGTTTAAGGTCACATCCACTTCGTCCCTGAAAAACTTCGAAACCCTGGTCAGCATGTCGTCGGTTCTTCCTGTTTCTTCACCCACCCTCACCATTCTTACCATCATTGCTGGAAACAATCTATATTTTTTCATCTCGTCGCCGAGTAATTCTCCCTTTATAACACCCTGTCTGATTCTTTCGATGTAATCTTCCAGTATCGTATTACCAGCTGTCCTGGCAACGATATCAAGGGCTGCAACAATACTGACTCCTCCCTGAAGAAGAGTCGCAAGTGAACGGGAAAATCTTGCTAAACTAACTTTCAGGAAAAGATCTCCAAAAACTGGTAGCCGCAATTTCAACCCATCAATTCTTCTGCTTCCAGATTTTGTTCTGCTATACCATGAAAGAAAAACTCCCAGTAAAATCAGCCCAACCAACAAAAAAGGAAAAAACTTCAGCGAAAACCTGCTTATCTGCAGGATAATTCTTGTAAATAACGGCAGTTGCGCTCCAAAACTTTCGAAAATTTCCTGGAATTTTGGTACGAGATATAAAAAAACAAATGCAACTACAGCCACAAAAAATAGCAGTATTACAGCAGGGTAACTGACAGCCTGACGAACCTTTCTTAAAAGAGTCAACTGGTCTTCGAGTTCTGATGAAAGGTCTTTTAAAACCTCCACAAGGTTACCGCTTTCTTCACCTGACACCACAAGGGCCGTATACAACGGGCTGAAAACCCTTGGATGCTTTGACAGAGCCTGAGAGAAACTGGTTCCTTCTCTGATATTACTGGCTATATCTGAAAGCACAGAAGAAAAAAACCTGTTCGGTGTCTGAGAAGCAAGGTCCCCAACAGCGTCAAGGATAGGGATCCCTGCTTCGAGCATTGTAGAAAGCTGTCTTGAAAACAAAGCCATTTCTGGAAGAGAAACCTTTCCTCTCTGTTTAATCTGCTTTTTTTCTGTAATAGCAATCAACGTTCCCTTTTCACTCACAAGTCTTACTTCCACAGGCAAAAGTTGCTGTCTTCTTAAAGCACTAATTGCTGCAGTATTTGAATCGGCCTCAAGCATACCCTGAAGCCGTTTTCCCGAGGAATCCCGCGCAATATAAAAATATTTTGCCATGGCTTACAAAGAAAGGGTTGAAGAAAGAGCTTCGCGAATTGTAGTAATGCCAGCAATCGCTTTCTTTATTGCGGCTTCTCTTAATGTAACCAATCCATGCTGTTTTGCAAGTTCCCTGATTTCATCGTCAGATACATTTTCAACAATCATTTTTCTTAATGCCCTTGAAACATTCAAAATTTCATAAATTGCAACCCTGCCATGATAACCGGTGTTATCGCAATCCCCACAACCTCTGCCTCTGTACAGAATAACATTCTTATCAAGGGAAAGTCCGTGCTTCTTAAGAAATTCTTCTGCTTCCGGGTCTTCTTCCTTACAATTCGGACATATTTTTCTTACCAGCCGCTGCGCAAGAACAAGATTCAAAGAATCAGCAAGCAAATATGGTTCAACACCCATATAAGAAAGCCGGGTAATTGAAGACACTGTATCATTTGTATGAAGAGTGGATATCACAAGATGTCCGGTCAAAGACGCCTGGACCGCTATCTGAGCCGTCTCAAGATCTCTTATTTCACCTACCATAATTACATCAGGATCCTGCCTGAGAAGAGTACGCAATACTGCGGGAAAAGTCAACCCTATTTTTGGTTTCACCTGAACCTGATTAATCCCTGAAATTGCATACTCAACAGGATCTTCAATTGTTATTATATTGATATCAGGAGAATTAATATAACTCAACCCCGCATAAAGAGTCGTGGTCTTACCGCTACCTGTCGGTCCTGTCACAATAATCATTCCATAGGGTTTCATCAAGGCATCCTGAAAAATTTTCAATTCTTCTGGTTCAAAACCAAGCTGTTCCATTCCCAGGAGCACTGTTTCTCTGTCCAGGATACGCATTACAATTTTTTCTCCAAAAATAGTTGGAAGCGTGGAAATCCTGATATCAAGTTCTTTTGAACCAACAAGAATTCTTATTCGACCATCCTGCGGCAATCTCCTTTCACTGATGTCAAGGGAAGCCATAATCTTTAGCCGTGTAACAATCCCGGAATATGAAGTTTTAGGAGGGGCCTGCATCTGATGTAGCACTCCGTCTATTCTGAATCTGAGGAATACCTCATCCTGCATTGGTTCAAGATGGATGTCAGTTGCCCTTTTCTCAACAGCCTGAAAAAAAATAGTATTGACAAACTTCACGATGGGTGCATCCTCAGCAGCGATTTTCAATTGATTAACATCGATTTCTTCTGTTGCCTCATTGACATCTTCCAGTGCCGCTATTGTTTCAGTAAGATCCCCTGTATTCATGTAAAACCTATCTATTCTTTCAAGTATTTCATTTTCATCTGCTTTAACCACATTGATTTTTTTGTCTGTAATTCTTTTGATTGTGTCAATTGCAACAATATCTGTAGGATCCTTCATTGCAACAACAAGAACATCATCGGAAAGAGCAATGGCAAGAACAATATATCTGCGCGCAATTACTTCAGGGATCAGTCTTACAACTTCTGGCTTAATGCCCTTTACCCTTGATAATCTTATGAAGTCCGCCTTCTTCTGTTCTGTCAAATACTCGAGAAGTGTTTCTCGTGAAACATAGCCATTTTCAACAAGAATCTCCCCCAGAAACTTTTTCGTTTTTTCTGAAGAACAAGGGCTTCTTCGAGTTGTTCCTGTGTAATAACACCCTTCATCAACAACAACTGTCCAAGTTCATATCTCTCTGCCATACTTACACCTCTTTTCAATTCTGATATAAAAAGTGTATCATTTATTATAATAACGTCAAATTACGATGGAGAAAAAGGTATGGACAAAAATGAAATAAAAAAAAGAATGGACAAACTGTACAAACTCGTCAATTATTATGATGAAAAATATTATCTAGAAAACAATCCTGTCATTACCGATGAAGAATACGATAGGCTCATGCATGAACTTATCATTCTTGAACAACAACATCCTGATCTGGCAAGGGAAGATTCACCAACAAGAAGGGTAGGGGGAAAACCGGTTGAACAATTTGAAACAATAAAACACACGATACCAATGTTGAGCATTGATAATACTTACAGTGATGAGGAAATAAAGGAGTTTGATCAAAGAATAAGAAAGTTACTTGGCAGAACTGTTGAATATTTTCTTGAATTGAAGATTGATGGGGTAGCAGTATCTTTAACATATGAAAATAAAACGCTTGTCAGGGGTGCGACAAGGGGCGACGGATTTCTTGGAGACGATATAACACAAAATATCAAAACCATAAGAGATATACCTCTAACCGTCGTCAATGATGAAAAATTTGAAGTAAGAGGCGAGGTCTACATGCCAAAATTTGATTTTGAAAAACTGAACAGAGAGAAGTTGGAAACTGGTGAAGAACCATTTGCAAATCCAAGAAATGCAGCCGCAGGTTCATTAAAGCTGCTGGACCCAAAAGAAGTGGCAAAAAGACATCTGAGATTCTTTGTGTATGCTGGGTTTTTTCAGAAAACAAACCCTTTGACTCAGGAAGAAACACTGAATATTTTGAAAAATCTTGGATTTCCGGTTAATCCTCACAGAAAATTAGCAAGGACGATTGATGAAGTAATAGAATTCTGTCGCGAGTGGGAATCAAAAAGAAATCAGATAGATTATGCTATTGACGGTATCGTGATAAAAGTCAACAGTATCAGAGATCAGGAAATCCTTGGAAGCACATCAAAAAGTCCGAGATGGATGGTGGCTTACAAATTTCCAGCTGAACAGGCAACAACAACAATTAAGGATGTTATAGTTCAGGTTGGAAGAACAGGAACTTTAACACCTGTGGCAATGCTTGAACCAGTTCGTTTAGCAGGAACAACGGTAAGCAGAGCCAGTTTACATAATTTTGATGAAATAAAAAGACTTGACGTAAAAATTGGGGACCGTGTTTTCGTGGAAAAGGCAGGTGAAATTATTCCAAAAGTCGTTAAAGTCATCAAAGAAGCACGGTCAGGAAATGAACACATCATCAATCCACCTGAAAAATGTCCTGTATGTCATAATCCTGTGGTCAAAGATGAAAACGAAGTTGCATATAGATGTCCGAATGTTAGCTGTCCCGCTCAAGTTAAGGAAAGGATACTTCACTTTGCAAGTCGCAGGGCTATGAATATTCAGGGTCTTGGAGAAAGAATCGTCAATGAACTTGTTGACACCGGTCTTGTTAAAGATTATGCAGACCTTTATTTTCTCCAACCCCAGCAAATTGAGCAAATAGAAAGAATGGGAGAAATATCAAGCAAGAAACTTGCGGATAATATCCAGGCAAGCAAAAATGCACCTTTTGCCAGATTTATCTACGGTCTTGGAATCAGACATATTGGAGAAAGGGCAAGCGAGATCCTTGCTGAAAATTTCACAGATATTGATGAAATTGCGCACGCCTCTGAGGACAAGATTGCACAAATTCCAGATATTGGACAGGTTGCCGCGCATAGTATTAAAGAATTTTTTAATAATCCTGCCAATATTACACTTATTGAAAAACTTAAACAGATTGGTGTTTCTATGAAGCAGTCTCAAATTTTAAAAAGACCAAGTAAAATTTCTGGGAAAAAATTTGTAATTACCGGAACTCTTAAAAGCTTTTCAAGAGAAGAAATGAAAACAGAATTAAAAAAACATGGAGCAAGAGTTTCAGACAACATTTCAAAAGAAACAGATTTTCTCATTGTAGGGGAAAATCCGGGGTCAAAACTTGAAAAAGCAAAAAAACTCGGAATCACAATCGTTACAGAAGAAGAAGCCCTTCAAATGATGAAGGAGTAAATTATGAACTTAATAAATTCTGAAGTTATGATTGAAAAACTCACTGTTGGACAGATGGCAACAAACTGCTACATTGTATCCTGCGATGATAAAAGCGCAACGATCATTGATCCAGGTTCCGACGCAGATCTGATCTCAACCCATATCAAAAAAAGAAAACTTAACGTCAGATACATCATCAATACACACGGACACTATGACCACATAGGGGCAAATCACATAAAACATATGATAGGAAATAATGTTTTGCTCGGGATACATAAAAGCGATGAAGAATATTTGAAAACCCCTGAACTCAACCTTTCAACATTGGTGGGCATTGATTATGTTTCAGATTCTCCTGATTTTTTTCTTCAGGAGAATCAAGTAATTCATTTAACGAAGAAAATTTTTTTCTCTGTGATTCATACCCCCGGACACACACCTGGAAGTGTGTGCTTAAAACTTGAAAACTACCTTTTTTCAGGAGACCTGCTATTTTGTGGAGGCGTGGGAAGAACCGACCTACCAGGAGGAAATGAAAATTTGTTATCGAAATCATTACATACAATTTTGGAACTTGATAAAAACATCTTGGTACTACCCGGTCATGGACCTGAAACAACAATTGGCAACGAAATAGAAACAAATCCGTTTCTGGTTTTCATATAACAATATGGAACACACACAACTTCATGAAATGGCCGAAAAATTTTTAATTTTTCTGTCTGTAGAAAAGAATCTATCGCAAAACACCTTACAGGCATACAGACAGGACATGAAAAATTTTTTTAGATTTTTGACAATTAATCATATTTCTTATAGATACATCAAGGCAAAAAATCTTCTTGATTTTATGATCTTTCTCAAAAGAAAAAATTTTGCATCAGCAACCATAGCAAGAAACATTTCTTCCATCAGAGGACTTTATCGATACCTGGTAAGTAAAGGTGACATCAGTTCTTCTATCCTTAATCTGTTTGAAAGCCCGAAAATCGAAAGAAAGATACCTTCCATAATAGGAAAACAGGACGTGGATAGAATCATTTCTACGAAAATTTCTAAAAGAGATAAGGTAAATAAAAGAAATTTAGCAATTCTTGGCTTGCTTGTTACCACTGGTTTGCGTATCTCAGAACTTGCTGGGTTAAAGAAAACAGACATTAATCTTAGAGAAAACTGGATACGGGTCACTGGAAAAGGGAAAAAAGAAAGAATTGTTTTCTTTCCTCAAGAAATTACTCCTTTTGTTGAACATTGTATGAATGGACCAGGACAATTTATATTCGGTACGAAAACAGGAAAACCAATGAGTCGTCAGAATATCTGGAAAATTGTTCATAAAGCAGGTAAAACGGCAGGGCTCCAGATTAATTTGAAGCCCCACATGCTCAGACATACATTTGCTACGCGACTACTGGAAGCAGGAATGGATATTAGAGTAATTCAGGAGTTACTTGGTCATAAAAGCATCAGCACCACAAAAATTTACACGCAGGTAACAACAACACAGTTGAAAACCGTACATAAAAAATTTCATCCACGAGCATAAAATTGACATATGTCAAATATGATGTAATAATAAATTAAACACTTGAACGTGATGCAAAAAAGGAGGATGAATGGGCGCATTAATAGGAGGGATAATAGCGGTAATCGTGGGGCTGATAGGTATTGTAAAGTGGTGGACATTGTTTGTGAAAGGACTCCAGGCAGCAGTCCCATTTTTTATTTTGCTTGTAGGGATTATAGCGATCGCAGCAGGCATTAGTGATATTAAAGACAGAATAGAAGAAAAAAAGGAAAAAGAAAAAGCAAAGCAGGAAACAGAAAAACCACAGCAGGCCGAACAAAAGTAAACAAATTCAAAAACAGATAAGGAGCCGGTTCAAATTGCCGGCTCCTATTTTTTTTCTGTTTCAGTCACGAAATTAACAATTTTTCCGGGGATATATATTTTTTTGATAATCTTTTTACCGTTTAAGAATTTTGAAATACTTTGATTTTTCAGCACCGAGTCGAAAACTTTTTCAGCGGTTGCGAGATTATCAATTGAAATTGTTCCACGAAACCTGCCATCTACCTGTACTGGAATCGTGATGATTTCATCGGAAATGATGGCACTATCAAATTCAGGCCACTTAGCATTAAAAACTGTATCAGGATATCCCAGAACTTCCCGCCATAGTTCTTCGCTAAAATGAGGCACAAAAGGAGAAAGAAGCACAACAAATTTTGCAATATCTTGTTTTGAATAACAGGCAGTTTCAGGTAAATCCTTTATAAATTCCATAAAGGCACTGATAGCTGTATTAAGCTTGAAATCTTCTATTCTTTCACTAACCATTTTGATAAGAATGTGCAACTGTTTTTTTGAAATATCGTCAGTAGCACGGTTTTTCTCCACCTGCAAAACCACAAAATCCCATGCCCTTTTCAAGAATCTATAACAACCCTCTATTCCAGCATCATTCCATTCAGAATCCAGTTCAGGCGGACCAATGAATAGTTCGTATAGCCTCACAGTATCAGTACCATATTTCTTAACAAGTGGGTCAGGATTGACAACATTTCCTTTAGATTTTGACATCTTCTCAAGTTTCCCTGTTTTCTCGCTAAATTTTGTTACCATTCCCTGATTGAAAAGTTTCAAAAATGGTTCATCAAATCCGATCGCACCGATATCAAAAAGAAACTTTGTAAAAAATCTCGCATAAAGCAAATGAAGAATCGCATGTTCAACCCCACCAATATAACAATCAACTGGCAACCATCTGTCAACAATAGTGCGGTCAAAAGGCGCCGTATTAAGATGAGGGTTTGGATATCTCAAAAAATACCATGAAGAACCAGCCCATTGAGGCATTGTATCTGTTTCTCGATCAGCAGGTCCACCACATTTTGGACAGGTAGTATGAACAAACTTCTCAATCGCTGCAAGAGGGGACTTCCCGGTTCCCGTTGGTTTATAGGACTCAACATCAGGAAGAAGAACAGGCAAATCCTTTTCATCCACAGGCACTGTACCGCATCTCTTACAATATATGATTGGTATTGGCTCTCCCCAGTATCTCTGTCGGGAAAATACCCAGTCTCTCAATTTATAGGTAACCTTGAAAGAACCTGTCCCTTTTTCTTCAAGCCATCTAGTAATTGCGTGTTTCGCTTCCTCTGAATTCATCCCTGTAAATTGCCCGGAGTTTATCAATACTCCAGGACCCTCATAAGCAACAGAAAGTGAACCATCAACATTTCTTTCGGCCATGTCACCACGAATCACTTCAATTACCGGCAATCCAAATTTTTTCGCAAATTCAAAATCTCTCTGATCATGAGCCGGTACTGACATAATTGCACCAGAACCGTAATGAGCAAGCACATAGTCAGCCACCCACACTGGGACTTTTTTCCCATTGACAGGATTAATGGCATAACAACCGGTAAAAACTCCTGTTTTTTCACGAGTCAACTGGGTTCTTTCAAGGTCTGATTTTACAGTGGCTTCTTCGACATATTTTCTAACTTCTGATATTTTTTCTGATGAAGCAATCTCAAGTGTCAACGGATGTTCTGGTGCAAGCACGACATAAGTAGCGCCAAAAAGAGTGTCGGGTCTTGTGGTGAAAACTTCAAGTTTAATGTTTTTATTACCATTTATCATAAAAATGATACTTGCTCCTTCACTTCTACCTATCCAGTTCTTTTGCATTGTTTTTACTTTCTCGGGCCAATCCAGACGATCAAGGTCAGCAAGTAATCTTTCTGCATATGCAGTGATTTTAAGCATCCACTGCATTAACCTTTTTCTTGTTACTGTACTTCCACATCTTTCGCAATTGCCACTGATAACTTCTTCATTTGCCAGACCTGTCTTGCAATTAGGGCACCAGTTGATTGGCATTTCTGCTCGATATGCAAGTCCTCTATGATACATCTGGAGAAAAATCCACTGTGTCCAGCGATAATACTCAGGATCACTGGTATTGATTTCCTTGGTCCAATCATACATTGCACCTATTTCTTTTAATTGTCTGCGTATATTATCTATATTGTTTTTCGTACTTATCCTTGGGTGTATACCCTTTTTTATTGCATCATTTTCTGCAGGCAGACCAAAAGAATCCCAGCCCATTGGATGCAGAACATGATATCCCTGAAGTCTTTTATATCGAGCCCACACATCGGAAAGAACGTACCCCCTCCAGTGCCCAACATGTAACCCTGACCCTGAAGGATATGGGAACATATCGAGACAATAATATTTTTTTACTGTTACATTACTGACATCTGTATAATTAACACTTGTCTCTTCCCATATTTTTCGCCATTTTTCTTCTATTGAAGACGGTTCATATTTTTTCATGTTACTCCCGATAAAATGCGCTTGGTCTGGCAAACAAAAGTTGCATAATAATTAACTATACATCAAGATTTGATATTTTTCAATTCATGTTAAAATTCATACTCCGTATTTCCTCAAAAATAGATCTATTTGAAATTATATTTCTATAAGGCATTTTTCTTTTCTCCTTTTTTTTGGTAATTCTAGAATAATTTTTCTTTAAGTGCGAATATTGTTTTTGTGAGTTTAACAATATCTATAGAATTTCTGCACTGCTCCCATTTGTCAAGGGCAAAAGGCGTCCTGGTTAAAAATAATTGTTTTATCTCTTTTTGTTCAAATTTCACTGGTGTCATACATCCTTAAGATGAATGGTGATTGTTATAACTGGCAAATACCTGCTTGATTCCCAGAATAGATGGTTCTTTTATAAATTTCCATGATGTCGGCTGTGACCCATTATCACTGACAAGATAACAGTTTCATCGTTACTTAATGGGTAGTAGTATAATTTTCTTCTTTTTTCAAAATTCCTCCTCTCATTTTCCCACTTTACAAATTCCTCCTTTTGTTTTCCCCATTTGTAAAATCTCTTTCCTGATTTCCCCCTTTACAAAAGGGGGACTAAGGGGGATTTTTTGAAATCTCCCCCAGCCCCTCTTTTTTAAAGAGGGGTGATAGTATGAGTTAATTTTACAAAGAGGAGTGATAGTGCGAGGTTATGTTATAAAGAGGGGAGGTAGTATGAGGTGATTTTGCAAAGAAAAGTGTGATTTTGTACTGCCCCGTATTTCAGACCACTCTA
>ERZ795060.906-NODE-906-length-37717-cov-6.165605_pt1 | contig 37717 bp, 26 predicted proteins | sample MGYA00375144_ERZ795060 | MGnify/ENA primary metagenome ERZ795060 (study PRJEB30189, sample SAMN05720157) | activated sludge metagenome | isolation source: anaerobic digester from wastewater treatment plant | place: Japan | collected 2015-05-15 ... | reverse complement strand
ACTACTACCAGTACTTGAAGAATATATGATTGTGAATAAAGCGGATTTTTCTGATCCAGTAAATGGTACTGATTTATCTATAACAATGACTGAAAGTGAATTTAATGGTCATATATATAAAGCAGTATCGGCGATAACATATCGTGGAAAATCTTTATTAAGTCAAGACCCTATTGTTGCAAAACAATGGCTTGATGATAATATTACATGGCGGGATGTGTTTAAACCTAAAACAGCCCCCGGTATGACACCTTATGAATTTTTACAATCTGTTGCAAATGGTACTAATCCGTATTGGGATGATACTGATGCGAATAATAAACATTGGGTATTTCCGGGTCGCCCTGATTTGGAAGAAGCAGCAAATACACGTAGGGCAATTTTTGATGATTATGACGATGATTTTGAATATGCTTCTGATATTTATGATAATGAATCGGTAAGTATTAGTAATATCACACAATCAAAAGTTGGTAAGTTTAATGACGATGCAACTGATTTGGGTAATGAAATTTTATCTGAAAATAAAATTGTTTCAAATACCCAATCAAGTGTAAAATCTGATGATATTGAAGATGTTGTTAATGATGAATCTGAATTTGATGATTACGATGATTTACCATTTTAATTGAATTTATATTTAACGGATAGTGGGTGGTATCATACCACTCACTATTTAAATCTCTAACAAAATTAATTGTTGAATATTATGGCAAAAAAAATCAATGAAGATGTTCCAATGAATGATGTGCGTAAACCTACGCCGAAGAAAAACTTTTCGTTGGATAATTTTAAAAAGAAAGCGGGTATTGAAGATATTTCTGACAAGCCATTAGAATGGATTGAATTTTCTAAGGGTTTTAAAAAAGCAACAGGATTACCCGGTGTTCCAAAGGGTTATGTAACGTTATTTAGAGGTCATACCAATACAGGTAAATCAACTGCAATATGTGAATCATTGGTTGCTGCACAAAGAAAGGGGATTTTACCTATATTAATTGATACTGAAAATAATATGGGTAGGGGTAATTATAGGTTAAAAGAACTTGGGTTTGATTTTGATAATTATATTAGAATTGATAATGATTATTTATTGAACGAATTTGGTAAAAAGCAGAATAAAGATAGAACTGAAGCATCGATTGAAGATTTGGCAAAATGTTTCTATTATTTTCTTGACATGCAAGATGCTGGTGAATTACCATATGATTTATTATTTGCAATCGATTCAATCGGTACTTTAAATTGTGTTAAAACAATTGAGGCTGCCGAAAAGGATGATACGCAGAATAATATGTGGAATGCTGGTGCATATGAAAAGGCGTTTATGTATTTGTTAAATAATACAATACCTAGTTCAAGAAAAGAGAATAGAAAGTATACAAATACCGTTGTTGCGGTACAAAAGATATGGATTGATAATATGAATAAAGGTGTTGTTAAACACAAGGGTGGTGAAACGTGGTATTTAGGCTCAAGACTGATATATCATTTTGGTGGTATTCTTAGTCATTCTACCAAAGCAGCGACTGCTGAGAGTAAAAAACGTGAGGTTAGTTATGGTATTGAAACAAAAATCAGTGTAGCAAAAAATCATGTTGACGGTCCGCTTGGTGGTATTTCAATGGAAGGTCGCATAATATCAACACCACTTGGCTTTGTTCATCCTGATGATAAAGATGCGTTTAAGAAAGAACATATTCTTTATTTTCGTAATTTATTTGAAGATAATAGTATTAGTGCTGATGATTTAACACTTAACACTAAAGCGATTGATAGTAATGGTAAAATTTCATTTGCTGATGGCGTTATTGAAAGAACTGATGTTGATGAATAATGAAAATTAGAACTTTATTAGTGGATTCTTCCTATCTTTTGAAGCGTTCATTTCATGGCGCAAAGGATACATATTCTGTAAATTTTGGTCATATTGGTGGTTTATATTCCTTTTTAACAACAATTCGTATGTTAATAAAAGAACACATGATTAATAAGGTGGTTTTAGTATGGGATGGTGAGGGTGGTGGTATTTATCGTCATAGAATTGATAAGGAATATAAAGCAAATCGTAAAACGAAAGAATGGTATAAAAAAATTGAAATGACTGAAGCAGAAATTCGTAGAGAAAAAGAAAAGGAAGAATCCCTATTAAAGCAAAGAAAAAGAATACAAGCGTATGCAGAAGAGTTGTTTTTAAGACAAATTGAGGTTGATAATATTGAAGCAGATGATATAATTGCTGAATATTGTTTAAGAAATTATGATAAAGAAGAAATTTTTTTATATTCTAATGATAGGGATTTTGCACAATTATTAGATTTAAATATAACAATAATTTTTCCAAATATCGAAAAGCCGATAACAAAGTATAATTATTTAATGTATTTTGACCATCATTATACTAATGCTTTAACAATAAAAATAATTTGTGGTGATACTGCTGATAATATTAAAGGTATTGATGATGTTGGTGAAAAAACATTATTAAAATATTTTCCCGAATTAAAATATAAACAACTTACAGTTCGTGAAATTTGTACAAAGGCGGATTTAATTAATAAAGAACGTATTATTAATAAAAAAAAGCCAATAAAATCATTAGAAAATATATTAAAAAATATTGATAGATTAAAAATTAATTATAAATTAGTAAATTTAAAAGAACCGATGTTAAATGAACTGGCGATTGATGAATTAAATCAGTTAGAAATGCCACTATCCCCCGAAAATAGGGGTAGTAAAAATTTATTTAAAATGATGCAAGAAGATGGTTTTTTAAGCATATATGGTAGTACATTTCCAAATTATGTTGAACCATTTTATACTGTAATTATGAATGAGAAACAACTACTTACAGAGTATTTGAAAAAAAATAAAAGAAATATATAAAATTTTCTTTTATTATTATTAAAACAAATTTATATTTGTAAATAAATTATTAATCAATTAAATTATATACGTATGAGTAATATTGATGGAAACAATATTTTTAAATTTTCTCTTTATCAGAATGATATTTTATTTTGTGAGAAAATTTATGATGCGGATCAGTTTAATCCGTTTACTAGGTATTCAATTGATATTCGTGATATTTTACCACGAATAATTTCAAGATTACAAAAAACATTATCAAAGCGTAGTTATGTTACTGACTATGGTGTTGGTAGAATTAATTTTGATGATGTTAATAGTGATGAGTATTCTTATGACTTAATTCATTCTGAACATGTGTATTATAATCCAACACCAATAACACAACAAATTGACGATAAAATTATTCATGGTGTTGAATTTAAATTTGGTTTATATATAAACAATAATCCGATTGTTGAAAGAATTTTTTATGTTGATTCATTTAATCCCATTTCAAGATGGTCTGTTGATATTGTTGAAACATTTGTTGAAATAACTGATAGTATTGTAGAAAGAATAAAAAAGAATGATATTAAAAACATTTGGGATGATTATGATTTAATAAATCGTAAAGGACTCACATTTCTTCAGGTTAGAGAATTATCACTTGCCGATAGAGAAAGATTGTTGAATAGTTTAAAAAGTTGCTGATGATTTAATTATTAGTATTATTTCAACAAATATGTTATTATTTTGCAATAATTTTATTGTTGTGTATTGTTATATTTTTTAAAAATAGATAGAAATGGGAGATATTAATGAAAATACATTTAGTGCTTATTTAGGACCTGAATTTCAACAAAAATTAATGTGGCAACTTTTGGTAGAACCTGAATTTGCTGAAAAAACAATACCCAATTTATCGATCGATTATTTTGATGATCCTAATTTAAAAAGATTATATATAATTATATTAGAATATTATCGTGATTATCAAAAAGTACCAAATCTTCAAAATAAGAGTATACATCAAGCAATTAATAAATATAAAACACCAAATAATTTAATAGAAGAGGAAGCATTATTTTCTATAGTTAAAAGAATTGAGTTGTGGAATGAGAGAGTCATTAATAAACAAATGTTATATGATGGTGATGCGGTACAAAAAACAACTAATCAATTTATAAAACAACAAGAATATAGAAAAGTTGCTGAATATATTTTAGAAAAAGTTAAAAATGGTGAAATAAAAAATAAGAATATTGTCTTTACCATTGAGGAACGTTTTCAAAAAATATCAAATATTGGTGAAGATAATGATGATTGTGAAGAAGTTATTGAGGGTATTGATAATGCGTTGAGAAAAGAATTCAGACAACCCATTGCGACTGGTATTGGTGCTATTGATGCACTTACTGGTGGTGGTTTGGGTAAGGGTGAAATTGGTATTGTTTTATCACCATCAGGTGTTGGTAAAACAACATTTTTAACAATAGTTGCGAATACTGCATATGAAGATGAAAAAAATGTTGCGCAAATAATTTTTGAAGATACTAAAGATCAGATAAAACGTAAACATTATACGATTTGGGCAAAATCTAAATTAAGTAAATTGGATGAAGATGAAGAGAATGAAAGGGTATCTAAAATTGTGCATGAGAAGGCAAAAAAAATGGAAGGTAAGGGTAGATTGATTATAAAAAGATTTAGTCAAGAAAACACAACAATGTTAGATATTAGAAATTGGATGATTGCATATCAAAAGAAATATGGATTTAAATTTGATATTTTAGTTTTGGATTATTTGGATTGTGTTGAATCACATAAAAAAACATCTGATAGAAACGATGCTGAACTTTCGGTAATAAAAGCATTCGAAGCATTAGCATCTGATTTTAATATTCCTGCATGGACTGCAATACAAACAAACCGTTCGGGATTTAATGCTGAGTTTGTTGATGCACAGCAATCTGGTGGTAGTATTAAAAGAATACAAAAAGCCCATTTTTTTATGAGTATTGCAAAAACACAAGAACAAAAAGAAGCACAATTAGCAAATATTTCGATTTTAAAAGCGAGATTTGCACAAGATGGGCAAAAATTTGTGGATTGTATATTCAATAACGATACTATGCAAATTATAATAAACGATCCCAGATACCAATTTTCTAAAGTAAATAAGTCATTAAAACATTATGATGATAATGATATAAAAAAAATAGAAGAAAAGGCGAATAAATTAAATGAATTGGGTAATTAGAATTTAAATTCAAATGAAGGTGTTATTTTTAATGTGTTAGATAATTACAATAACGATGATTTATCGGAAAATTTTAATACGAATTGTTGTGCTGATACTTCAAATGATAACACAATAATTTCGAATATTGAAAATATTGATAGTGTAACAAATGATTTTAATTTGATTGACCCAGATGTATCTATGGGTGTTGATAATAATAATATTAATGATTTGTTATCACAATTACGTAAGACGCAAAATGTGAAACGCAAAACGTGAAATATGTCGTGAGTTATGTTTTTAAAATCGATGATTTTTCCAATCATCGATTTTTTTTACAATTAGTATTTATTATTATAAATTAAAATTATTTGATTATGAAAAGAAATGTTGATGATTTTTATTTAAATCAAATTACTGAGGAATTGTTATTTTTTGAAAACGTTAATCAGACAAAGAATTTTTTGAAATCAAAAAATCTTGATCCGAATACAAATACCACAGGTAAAAATATTTTTGATACTATTACTGGTATTACTAGGGGTGACGGTTATACTTATTTATTAACACGTTTTTATTTAAATGATAATGTACCAATTAAACGTTTAAAAAATTTACACGATTATATTAAACAAAACAAAACAATTTTAACTAAATTACCTAAACCAATTTTATCTTATGAAACATATGAAGAACTTTATCAAGATATTATTGATTTTGAAGGTAATAGATTTTTGAAAAAATTAATAAATGAATTGCCACTTAATTTAAGAAAGCAATATGAAACACTTAACGATGATGAAAAAAATATTATAAAAAATGCTGCTAATGATTATTATAGTAAACTAACAAAAGATCATCGAAGATATTTTATGGATAGTATTAGTGGTTATAAAGATATTGGTGTGGTTATTAATAATTTGGTTGGTTATATTCATGCTGTGGTGAGTGGGCAAGATTATTTTTCAATCAAGAAAAAAATTGAAAACACACCAGATACCGAAATAGTATATGATGATTTGAATAAAAAAATATTAATTGCACATATAAAAACTTTTGAATCTTCGACTATATTGGGTTGTACTACGAAGTGGTGTATTTCTAGAGATAAAGAACATTGGAATAGTTATAGACGTGGTGGTAAAAATATTTTTTTTATATGGGATTTTAATTACACCCCCAATAATGATTATTATTTGGTAGGTGTTGCGTATTATAGAAAAAAACCTGAACATTCGGCAACACATGTAAAGGGTAATGATAAGGTTAGTTTAGGTGCGATTCTTAAAAGTAAGGGGTTAACTTATGATATTTTTGATAACTATATTGATGAATTAATAAAATCTAAATTAAATGTCAATGATATTGATTTGATGGATGCATTAATGAATTATGATGATAATCCTGATTTGCTTATTAATGTAATAAGTAATAGTAATATTATTAATAGTTTTAATACGTCAGATGGTGTATCGTATGACGATGATGTTGTTTATTTGGGATTATCTGACACCGAAATGGCTGATATGTTAGAAATCGATTATGACGGTTTTAATTATATATATACAATTTCAAATGGTCTTTACTATTATGAAGTGGATGATGATGAATTAAATTATATGTATAATAGATTAGATAATGATACAATTGCACTGGTGAAGAAATTGTTAAAAAAAATTGGTGTTTCTGATGAAATGATTGGTAATATTTCAGAAGAAGGTGTTTTAAAAAACTTATTTGAAAAAATGGGTTGGGGTGAAATGTTTGATGAATATATTTATTATATAAATGATGCTATTAATGATGCAATGAGAGAAAAGGCATTAAGAATACTAAATGAAATACCGTTTGATATTTTTAGTGGGAGTTTTATTGTTGGTAATATGATATCATACATGGAAAAACATCATATCACTGCTCATAATTTTGATGAGTTGATTGATGAAATTAAAAATAATTTACCAGAAATTTCATATGAAGCGTTAAATGATGTAATTTATGATAACAATGTGTTAGATTTAAGATATTTGAATGGTTATGTGTTAGATTTTGTTGGTGATATTATACAAAATAATGAATATTGGTTACAAAATAAATTAATTGATATAATAAAAGTACTACATAAATGGGGGTTTGAAGTATTAATTGGGAAAAATTATGCAGTGAAAGAATATAAAAATATGAAGATTATTGTTAATGATATTGATGTTGATGAAAATATTAACGATACTATTGTTACTGCAACACTTTATTATAATGAACATTATTATCATAACATATTGGGAAAACCAAAACCTCAAAACAGAAAAATTAAAGTTCCTTTGAATAAGTTACGTAATTATATACAACAATTAGAAACACCGTTTGATATGAATGAAACAAAATCTAAATCAAGAAAAATTATACATGATGTATTATTTGAATTAATAAAAGAAAATTTTCTTTTAAAAAGGGGTTAATTTTTTTATATTAAAAAGTTTTTTTTATTGATGTGTAGTATTTATTACATGCAATTAAATAATTGATTTTTGACAATATTGCGGGTTGGAGTAATGGTAACTTACTTGGCTCATAACCAAGATATAAGGGTTCGAATCCCTTACCCGCTACAAAAATTACATTTTTGGCTGTTAATACCAGTGTTTTTATAAAAACGGGGCGTATTACCTAACATTTGATGGTTAAGAATGGTTTTTCAGATTAAATTATCTGGTTTTTCAAAAACGTTATTAATGGTATTAAAGAAAGTGGAGATGTTACGATAAAAACATTTCCACTTTTTTATTTTATTGTTGATTTTAATTTTATTTGATTGTATTTATATTAAATATAATTCAACCAATTTGGTTGAATTAGTTAATTAACAGGACGGTCATTAACTTACATAATTTGAATTATATAAAATTTAATTAATTCATATGACATTTTTTGCTAGACCTAATTTAGATGACGTACAATTTAGACAAGAAACTGGTAGTACATTGACGCTGAGTGGTAGTACGATTATTAGCAGTTTCAGTGGTTTGTCATTGAGCGATAATTATGGTGATAGAATACCAATTGTTATTTCTGGTCAATCTGAAGGAAAGGTTATGACATACAAATCAGGTTGTATTGTGCTTTCTGAAATAACAACGACTGCAAATATTACATATAGTGGTGCATCACCAACAACATGTACTGTAGGTGGTTTAGTATCGGGTACTGATATTAGTGGATGTAATATTAATAAAATTATTGAAATGATGGCATCTCCAGTGGTATCACCAACATTAACGCCACCCTTTGCAACGTTATCTTTAAATCCAAACCCAAGTGTTTATGAAGTTGGTAGTAGTATATCTTTTATTGCTACTGGTTGTTATAATATGGGTTCTGTATCACCAGTGTATTGTAACGGTCCTTCAACAAGAACTGGATTGCCAACAGAATATAACTTTTTCTATAATGGTGGAGTTCCAATTAAAATTACAACATCTAATTTATGCACAACCACATCAATTAATGGTGTTGTTAGTAATGGTAATAATGGGGTTGGTTTATATGTGTGTTATTCTGCTGGTGAATATCCAAAAAGAAGTAATGGGGATACTGTTGGTATGACATGTTGTCCTGCGGGTGTTTCAAGTACAGTATGTGTTAATTTTGTTGGCACTTATCCATATTTTTGGGGAAGTAGTGATACAAAACCAGTTATTAATCAAATATTAATTAATAGTGCAAATAAATGTGTAGGAATTAGTAGCGGTAATGTTATTGTTAGTAATTATGATGTGGTTGGAAAATATATTTGGTTTGCAATTCCAAGTGAAAGTGCGACAAAAACGAAATGGCAAGGATCGAATTCACCAACTAATTGTGGTACAATACCCGGTGATTTATTTGATTCTGAAGTTGTATGTGCAATAAATTCACCAAATAATTGTTGGTCTAATGTTAGTTATAAATTTTATGTAAGTAATTATCCAACAAGTATTAATTATCAAATGACTTTTAAAAATAGTTAGATATGTCAATACAGTATAATGAGAATATAAAAATTGCTGCACCCGCACCACTTGATAAAAGATATTTAAGTATTAGAAGTGTTAATGGTGTTCAAGTACCGTATTCATCAACCACAGAAGTTAATAATACTATAATATTAAGCGAAAGATATATTGGATTAACTGTTAATGTTAATGGTGTTGAGTATTGGTACAAAGACGGTATTTTAGATAATGATTTAATTGAAAAAAAATACAATACCAAATTTTCAATTGATAATATTATTACTGGTGGTACAAATATTGGTTATTTTAGCGGGTATAGCGGAATTCAAATATTACCAATAAATCATTTATTAGATGGTAATTATGATGGTAATTATCAATCATTATATAATTATTATTACAGAGGTGTTGATGGTAAAATTCATACTGGTGTATCGCCAATAGATGGTATTGGTAGAAGGGGTTATTATAGTCAATCAATTGACAAATCTTGGTTGTGGAATGAATATACTGGTAGTTCTAATATAAGGGGTTGGATTCTTGTTGATGGCAATATTGAAAATAATATTGGTGTTTTTTTAAATGGTGTTACATATTATACAGGTATTGGATTATCAAAACCATATACAGGTGCAACGTGGCAACAGGGGGTTGCTTATAATAATGGTTCTAATTTAGTAATTAATGCTGTTATTGGTAGTGTGAATACTGGTACAACGTATATTGTCGGATCACCTGTATATAGTCATACTGACAATAGTTTAATGAACTATAGAACAATTAAATCAAAAACACCAAATTATATAAATGTTAGTTACGATGAATCTTTTATATATTTATCTGGTGCAAGTGCTATAATATCTGCACAAAATGTTGGTGTTGGTACTGGTGTTTATAAAACTAGAACTGGTGATACAATACAGTTTAAATCATTAAAAGGTAGCGGTGATACGTTTATAACACAATCTGGTGATGATATTATAATATTTTCAAGTTCTGAAAGTGGTAGTGGTTATGCAATTACTGGTGCAACTAATATTGGTAGTGGTGTTGGTATATACTCAAACGTTGATTATAGAAAATTACAATTAAGAACAATAATTGGTTCTGGTAGTACGATAATAAATCAAAGTGGTGATAGTATAATAATTAATTCTATTGGTGGTGGTGTGTTTACTGAAAATATTGTTGTTAGTATTGCTGATGGAAAAACATTTGGTAAATATGTTAATGGTGATATAATACCTTCAAGTGGTAAAACTGCACAAGAAGTAATTAAGATGGCATTGACGGAAGCGTTAGAACCTACAGTAAATTTATCATCATCGGGTAATGATGTTGTGTTTGGTAAATCCCAGAAAATTGTAAATCTCTCATTCTCATATACGATAAATACGTTAAATGCGCATGTTGATACAGTATTACTTGAATGGAGAAGAAACGATACTGGTGATTGGAATGTATTACCAATAACAACTGATATGACACAATATGCACACGTAATTAATGAAACTGATAGATTTGATTCAACAATTATTAACTATAGATATACGGTAACAGATAGTGAGGGTGCAACAAAAACTGTTACACATAATGTTACACCTGAACAATATGCAGCACCAACAATGTCAATTACATTAAATGGAACAATTACATCACCTGAAACACAAAATGTTAGAGAAAAAGGAAATGTTATTAGTAGTCCAAGTGGCACAATATCATCAAATAGAGCGTTAGTTAATATTACTGCATGGACGTTAGAAAGAAGATATAATGGTGGTACTTGGCAGATATTATCATCGGCAAGTGGTTTAAACGTTCAATCAGTATCTATTCCGCAGTATAACGATAATACTGGAATACCAACGAATGCTACTTCAATTGAATATAGAATTGGGTATACTGATGAGTATACAAGTGGTAATGGTGGCAATCAATCAATAACATTTAAATATTTTTCATATTGGGGATTTAATACAAACACAACAATTAATGAAACACAAGTAGAAGCGTTGTCATATAAAAACTTTAAATCGTCAGTTGCGTTAACTTGGAATAATATTAATACTCCAATAGGTAATTATACATATTATGCGTATCCAAGTACATATAATGATATTACATCAATTATAAAGAATGGTGTTAATCAGGATTTTGGTGCATGGTCAAAATTATCGAATGTTTCAGTAACTAATTCTTATGGTGAAACATTGACATATAAGGTGTATAGAACAAATGCAACTGGTGCGTATGGTGCTACTGATTGTATTTCAATAACATAAATTATTATACATAAAATAATAATATAGTAAAATGGCATTAAGACAATCTGATATATTAGAACATAATAACCCTAATCTAGCGGTTGCAGATAGTGATTTTGTTAAGGGTGGTTTTAGATCACCTGTTAATGATTTAATAGAATTATATGCATTATCGAATAAAGTTGATGAACCCACTGCTGCTGGACAGTTGAAAGAACATGCAACAATAGTATATGTGATATCTGAAAATAAATATTATGAATTGGTGGATATTAATAACGTTGGTAATAGTAACGGTTGGAAAGAGTTTTCGTTAGGTGGTGGTGGTAGTATTACTGGTGTTACAAATGGTTTACATTTATCAAATTCGGGTAAGGTAATTGCATTAGGTGGTGAATTAACTGGTGATACTTCATTTAGTGGTGGTGTGTTGAAATATACAACACATTTAAATTTTACTGGTGATACTGATATTATTGATAAACAATATGTTGATAGTTTAGTATTTGGATTAAGACCCAAACCTGCGGTTGATGTTGCTACAACAACATCATTAACATATCCGTTTAGTGGGTTAACTACGATTGATAATATTACTTTAACAACTGATAAAAGGGTTTTAGTTAAAGATCAGATTGATAAAACTCAGAATGGTATTTGGATTGTTAAATCGGGATTATGGGTACGTGCTGATGATTTTGATGGTTCACCACAAGGTGAAATTGTGAGTGGTAGTTATGTGTTTGTTTTAAGTGGTGATACGAACAAAAAATCTTCGTGGATTTTAGATACACCCGATCCAATATATGTGGATGTGACACCACTAAATTTTCTGTTATTTGATTTAGCACGTGAAGTTAATGAAGGTATTGGTATTAATATTACATCAAATAATGGTGTTAATGTAATATCGGTTGATGGCGAGAATTTAGTTGGTAATTCGTTAGTTTGGTCTGGTGATACGTTTAATGTTGATGTTAATAGTGGTAGTTTATACACAACATTGAATGGTAAGTTAGATAAAATTACATTTAATAATTTTACTGGAACAACATTACCAAATAATTACGTAAGTAAAAATATTTATACTGGATATACTGGTACAACAAATCTTAGAATAAGCAATATTGAAACAAATTATATAAATGCTGCTAATAATGGATTAACTAAATTAGGAAATACTGTATTGTTTGGTGGTACATTAACTGATAATACTTGTATTAATCTTGATACAAATGATTTAATGTTTAGGAATTCATCAAATTTAAATACTGTATTACATTTACATTCTAATAATATCAATAATTGGATTTCATTATCAACTACAGATACTGGTAATACTAAATGTTCTTATTTAAATATTAATACTAATTGTTTACAATTTGAATATTGTCAAGACACAACTAATCAACAACTAATTAGTTTGTGTGATAAAACATATTTTAAATCTAATAATGGTTGGGTTTTTGATACGTTTAATTGTAGTGGACATGGATTGATTAAGTACGCAAATGATTACACTTCATTAATGATAAATCCGAGACAAATACCAGATATTGGATATGTGACTGGTATTACCTCTAATAATCTTGTTAACGTATGTAATGGTTTAACTAAGGTTGGAAAAACTGCTATACTTGGTGGTGAAATTACTGGTGATACTTGTATTTATGCGGTTAATGGTGGTAAAAACATTTCAATAGATTTTAAGGATAGTGAAGGTAATTTATATATATGTGCAACGGGTGGTGGTAAAGTAAATGTTTCAGTAAATTCTGGTATAACATATACTGCTAATTATTCATCATCGTTCGTTAATCGTTCACTTGTTGATAAAGAATATGTTGATAATAGAATTGATGTTATTAATACAACAATAATTAATTCAACACCATATTATACCACTAATAATGATAGGTTTATTGGTGTTAGTGGATATTCTATTGGTAATAATGCTTATATTTATTTAAATACAAATCCAATCATTGGTCAGAAAATAATAATATCTGATATTCAAGGTCAAGCATTAACAACACCAATTTATATTGATGGTAATGGAAAAAATATTAATGGTAATTCAACTGGTATGATTAATACCGATTATGGTTCGGTTACATTAATTTATAACGGTAGTTTTTGGAGTGCAATTGGTTTTGTTAATTAATGTTTAATATTAAATAAAAATAATTTTAAACGATATTTAGTGTTACTAATATCTTAAACTATTTATATGTGATAATAATAAATAATATAAAAAAATAAAATAGTAGAAAACAATGGCAGTTGGTACGGCAGTTAGTACAAAAATTTCGTTAGACAACAATAAAGTTGTTCAAAGTTCTGGTAAAATTTTAACACTATCGGGAAATACATTAATCGCCAGTAGCGGTACGTTGAAATATCTAACAGATACGTCATCAACTTATGATGCACGTTCTGTTACAGATGCTGGTTTTGTGACTGGGTTAACTAGTGCAATTTCGAGTAATTTAAGTAGTAATTATTACACAAAAACAGTTATTAATAACTATACTGGTGCAACTGATACAAGAATTGGTGATATTGAAAGTGATGTTGCAATTTCATTAACAGGTGCATCTAATGGTTTAACCAAGGTTGGTAATCATGATGTTAAATTAGGTGGTGTTATAACTGAAAGCACTATAATTACTGATAATAGGGGGACTCCTGTTGGTATTCAATATGGTGGTGATTATAGTGCAAATTATACACCTCGTAGTTTAGTTGATGCTGGATATGTTACTGGGTTAACTAGTGCAATTTCGAGTAATTTAAGTGGCAATTATTACACTAAAACAGTTATTAATAATTATACTGGTGCTACTGATACGAGAATTAGTGATATTGAAAGCGATGTTGCAATTTCATTAACTGGTGCGTCTAATGGTTTAACCAAGGTTGGTGATCATGATGTTGAATTAGGTGGTGCATTAACAAAAAATACTAATATATGCGGTTCGTATCAGTATAATATTAACGTAAATACCATTAATTTGACAGGTATTACTAATGGTGTTAATTTAACGGGAGTTGTTACATTAAAAACACAACCATCAGGTTCAGGTGGTTTATTGTGTATCAATTCAACAACTGGTGAAATTTGTCAAACATCACTATCAGCATTTGGTGGTGTGACTGGTGCAACAAATGGTTTGAGTGTTTGTAGTAATCAAAATATTGGATTTGGTGGTTCATTGTGTAATAATACTACAATAACTGGTGACTATGATTTGTGTTTTGGTACGTCTGGTGATAAGTTAAATAAGTTTGAATTAAACACAAGTGATGATGTTGTTATTAATAGTGATGGTATTATTAATATGGTGTTATCTGGTGGTACAATAACAACAAATGATTTAAGGGGATTAAGGTATACCAATGATTATTCAACAACATTTACTGATAATTCTTTGGTAACAAAGGCATATGTTGATGGAATTGCCGTTGGTTTAGATCCTAAATCTGCCGTTGTTGTTGCAACAACTACTGGTAATAATTTGGATTTAAGTGGTGTTGAAGTAATTGATGGTATTACCACTGATACTGGAATGAGAGTATTAGTGAAAAATCAAACAAACAAGGCAGAGAATGGTATTTATATTGCAAATAATAGTGGTGCTTGGACACGTGCAACTGATTTTGATGGTACACCAGAAGGTGAAGTAACACAAGGTGCATTAATACCTGTGTTAAGTGGTAATACTAATAAAAATAGTGTATGGATTTTAACAACGAACGATCCGATTACGATAGGAACTACTGAATTAAATTTTGGAAAATTTTCACAATTGCTTGATGTTACTGATGGCAACGGTATTGATATTTCTGTATTTGGTGAAACAAAACAAATTAGCGTTGAATTATCAAGCAATTCTGGATTAGCATTTAACGGTACTGGTTTAACTATTGATAGCAATATTGCAAGTAGTGGTTTAACTTGGAATGGTGGAAAACTTTTTGTAAATGCGATATCTGGTGGTACTGGTGATATTCCCGTTAGGATTGATGGTGTTAATTATTTAACTATTAATCAGGATGATATTGATACTGTTTTTGGTGGTGTATTAACAAACGCATCAAATGGTTTAACAAAAACTGGTGATACAGTTATATTAGGTGGTACATTAATATCACCAACAACAATTATTGGTGATGATACAAATGGTTTGGTTTATCAAGATAATGCAATTACTAATAAAAGAGGTATTCAATATGCTAATGATTATAGTTCAACATTTGTTAATCGTAGTTTAGTTGATAAGGGTTATGTTGATAATGTATTTTCATCTATAACAGCATCAAATGGTTTAACAAGAACTGGTGATACTATAGTATTGGGTGGTGTGTTAGATTATGATACTTGTGTTGATATAAATAATCACGCATTATTATTTAATGGTACTGGAAATACATACCTATCGTTCACTTCAGATGAGTTTTATGCTGTGGTAAGTAATAATAGTTGTTCTACTGGTGTGGGGGCGTATAAAGACACATTTAGTGGAATTTATACATTTAATGCATATGCAACTTCTGGAAATAGTACAATTGATATGCTTATAACTCCAACAGAATTATCATTATTCTTAACTGATACCAATCATAATAATGGTTTGTTTTTTAATACAACAACTGGTATTACAACCACATTTACAGGTCAATATATAATTAATGATAATGAATTACAATATGGTATTCAATATGGTGGTGATTATAGTAGTACATTTGTTGAACGTAGTTTAGTTGATAGGGGTTATGTTGATAATGCAATTATTGCAAGTGCGGTAATTGCTGAAAATGGTTTAACAAAATCGGGTTATACAATAACTTTAGGTGGTGTTTTAAATCAAAATACGACAATTTCTGGTAATTCTTCATATTCATTAACAATTGATAAACCAAATGAGTTTAATGTTGTTTGCTCATCTACAATAGAAATGTCATCACCATCTATAATTTTTAGTAATTATTGTGATAATACTACTAATGGTTCTGTTGTTTGGTTAGATTATTGTGGTTTAACGTTAAGTCATGAAGGTTCTATTGATCCCTCTGGTAATACAACATCTTCAATATTTTTAGGACGTAATGATCTTGGTAATCGTGATATTGTTATTTCATCTTCAAATGGTGGTATAACAATAGAAGCATCTAAATATTTAGATATTAATACATCTGGTGTTACAATACAAACAACACCTCAAACGTATTCATTAACAAATCCAAATGTTCTTGTATGGGATAATAATGATAAATTAATAAAAATAACTTGTGGTGATGCTTTAGGTGATAAAAACAATAAATATGATGTTTGTGTTGTTAATTCAAACACAACACTCACTTTAACTGGTGATACATATGTTGTTATGGTTGACACGTCATCACAACCAATATCGCTTACATTAAGTAGTAATGGTCTTGTTAGTGGTAGAACTGTTAAGATAAAAGATGGTAGTGGTAATGCTTTAAGTAATAATATTACAATAACATCACCAACACTATCATTTGATGGTGGTGATGATGCCGTTATTAATACAGATTTTGGTGCGTTGGAATTGATTTACACTGAAGGTGTTGGTGCGTGTGAATGGAAAGTATTGTCATTCTATAATTAATGCTAATTATATAAATGTTATGGATATGAAAAATGGTGCTTGTTTAAGCACCATTTTTTTATTTGAAAAATTCAATATTTTATATAAAAATTCGTATTAATTATAATAAATAATCGCAAAATTAAATAAAAAAATATGAATAATGATAAAACAATAAAACCTGACGATAAATTTGTTATATTTCATACTGAAGGTGGTCATGGTAAGCAAGTTATGGCAACTGCTGTTTGTCGTGCTATTAAGAAGAAATATCCTGATAGAAAATTAATAGTTGTTACACCTTGGGATGGACCTTTTTTCTATAATCCGAATGTTTGGAGATTTTATACATTTGGTCAAATGCAGTATTTTTTTGATGATTATATTAAAGACGATACAATTATACTAAGACATGAAGTATATCATACTGAGGATCATATATTACAAAGAAAACATTTGACACAATCGTGGTGTGATATGTATAATATACCTTGGGATGGATATAAACCAGAAATATATTTAAATCCACGAGAATTGGAAATTGCAAAAGATAAGATAAAACCAGATGGTAGACCAATAATGTTACTACAAACACATGGTGGTGCACCCAATTCACAATATTCAAAAAAATCGTGGTTTAGGGATATGCCAATAGAAACTGCGCAAAAACTTGTAAATTATTTCAGTAAAACGTATAGAATTTTACATATTAAATCACCAGAACAACCAAATTTACAAGGTGTTGAGCCATTAACATTACCTCATAGAGAATTGTATGCTGTATTTCCTTTATCAACTAAAAGATTATTCATAGATAGTTTTTCACAACATGTTGCTGCTGCGTTAGGTTTGCAAAGTACTGTTTTATGGATTGGTAATAAACCAGAAATATTTGGATATCCTGAACATATAAATATATTACCTAAAGCAAACTATGTTAGAGAATTTAATAAAATAAGTTATTTAGAACAATTTGATATTTCTGGACAAATACAACAATTTCCATTTGATAAATTAAATGTATTTGATATTAATGAGATTATTGATGCTGTGAATAAACAGAAGTAACAAAACAAACCATTAGTTTTCTATTATTTATTACCCGTCCTAATTTATAGGATGGGTTTTTTAATTATTATTATATTTTTAGTATTTATTAATAAATAAAAGAATATGTTGAGATTTGATAATAAACCAAATTTAAGTAATAAGCAGTTTGAACAAAACATTAATGATTGTTTATTTTTAGGTGGTCATAACTGCATTTGTAGTGGTGGTACAATAAGTTCTGATACTGGGTATGGTATTTCGGGTGTTACTATATTTAATACTGGTACACAATTAAATTCATTAGAGATTGGTTGTAACACACTTGCGAATAATGGTTCAATTGCTATTGGTGCAAATGCAATTGCATCTGGTATTTCAGATATTAGTTTGGGGTATAATACCACTTCAGAAAAAAATGGGAGTATTGCAATTGGTTCACAATCAAATGTTTATTGTGACTATTCAACAATAATTGGTTATGATAATAAAATATATAGTAATTATAGTAATATTTTTGGTGGTTGTGGTAATATAATTTGTAGTGGTAGTTCTAATACAACAATTATTGGATTAAATGATGTTGTTTTAGAGAATAACACGTATTCAAATTATGTTATTGTGCCTAATTTAGCGATTATAAATCAACCTAATGGTAATGGTGATGTTTTGTGTTATAATCAAAGTAGTGGTAAAATTGAAAGAACCAATGTGGTTAAGTGGAGTGGAAATACTGTTGGGGGTATTGGTGTTTATGTTAATGATGGGCTGATTTACTCACAACCTAAATTAAAATATGATGCAAATGGATTACAGATTACAGGTAAAACATATATAAATGGATTATCGAATAGAACGTCAAATTATACATTATACTATGATTCAACTAATAATGAAATTATTTATGGTCAAGTACCATCAGGTGGTGTTTGGTCAAATTTGAATAGCGGTTCAACTGTTGCTGGTTGTGGCACAATAACACCATTAAATTATTACAATACTGTTTATGGTGTTTGTGCGTTATCAAATATAACAACTGGTGCGAGAAATGTTGCTATTGGTTATTGCGCTAGTAGATGGTTAACAACTGGTAGTGATAATATTATTATTGGTTATTGTGCAAATAGTGGTGTAACAACAAATTGTGGTGTAGTTTCGATTGGTAGTAAATCAATTGGATTAGGAAATTCATCAATTGCTATTGGTTGTAATTCTAAGGCGACTTCTAATTGTTCAATTGCAATTGGTAATAATACGTTTGCGAATTTAGATAATACAATATCAATTGGAACAAATACTGGTATATATAATTCAGGTATTTATCAAATTGCTATTGGTTATTGTGTTGGTAATTCAAATATTGGTCCATATCAAATTAGTATAGGTAATATTGCTGGATATGAAAATTCGGGTTCGACACAAACTGCAATTGGTTATTGTGCTGGTTATAGAAACTCAGGTTCGATACAAATTGCAATTGGTCAATATGCGGGTATAAATAATAGGGGGTCGTATCAAAACGTGATTGGTTCTTGTGCGGGTTTTAATAATTTATGTAATTATCAAATTGCGATTGGTCATTATGCTGGTTTTCAAAATTCTGGTTCAACACAAATTGCGATTGGTGTACGTTCTGGTTGTAAGAATGTTGGTTTATCGCAAATAGCGATTGGTTGTGAAAGTGGTGGTAATAATATTGGAATCTATCAACATGCAATTGGTTATCGTGCTGGTTATAGAAATTCTGGTACAATACAAATTGCAATTGGTTCTAACGCTGGTGGTTGTAATATTGGTGATTACCAGATTGGTATTGGTTCTAATGCTGGATATAAAAATTCGGGATCAACACAAATTGCGATCGGATATGATGCAGGTTTTTGTAATGCGGGTATTAATGAAATTGCAATTGGTCAATATGCTGGTGTTTGTAATACTGGTAATTATACTGTTTTTATTGGTAAATGTGCTGGTTATCGGAACACTGAACATGGTAAATTTATTATTAAACAAAGTGATGCAAATAATAATCCATTGATTTGTGGTAATTTCATTAGTGGTGAAGTTACGATACCATCATTGACTGGTGCGACATCAAGCGCATTGGGTGTTAATTCAAACGGTACTTTAATTAGAATATCATCAGGGGGTACTGGTGGTGGTGTTAGTTGGGTTGGAAATGTTGTTGGTGGTATTGGTACATATGTTGATGATACCACAATATGTTCACAACCGAATATTAAATATATATCAAATGAGTTACATATTACTGGTAAAACATTTATTAATGGATTAACTAATGCACAAACTAATAATGTTGTTTATTATGATATTAATACCAATGAATTAAAACAATCTAATTTAATTAATGGTAATAATGCTGCAACTTTATTTAACGATAATGGTGTGGTTGGTGTAACTAATTTATATTGGGATGATTCTGTTAGTGGTTTTACATGGGGGACTGGATATACACCAACAAATAACGATATTTTTACTATTATAAAAGACCATGATTATCATGATACGGGTTATGATGGTTATATAACTTTTGGAACATGTTCATATGAAATGTTAAATGGTACTAATTTAAGTATTGGATATTGTGCTGATTATAATTATGAGTGTATATTAGGGTATAATAAAATTAATTCGGAAATACCGTTATGTATTAACAGTGATGTTTTATTATTACCGAATTATCGTATAACAACAACAAATTATGCTAATTTTGTTAATAATGGAATAAGATCATCAATAGGTAGTGTTATTAATGGTTTTGTATTTAATAATAATTTAGATTCGATAAGTAAGGAATATGTTACAAGATATGAATATATTAAATGTTTGGCAACAAGTGACGCATCACCGAATGTTATTTGGAATATGGTATTATCTGGTAATAAATTTGCTAATCTATTGTATAATATTTGTGTAACAGGAATTGGTGCGGTTTCTGGTGATTCGGCAGCGTTTATACTAAATGGTCTTATTAAATATACTTGTTGTGGTGATTTAATAACCTTTGTTGGTACACCAACAAAAACAACATATAAAGATTCGTCAATGTCCGTTGCTGATGTTGATGTTTGTTTATTATCAGGACCTACGTCAAGAAGTGTTGGTTTGTATATTTGTGGTGTTTCGTCGAAAAATATTGTGTGGTCGGCTTTTGTTGATGCGTTAAAAACGGATTTATGTTAATTAATATACTTTATTTATGAGATTATCGATAATAACACCATGTAGTAGACCATATAATTTACCGACAATATATAAATCAATACTTGATTTGAAAACGGATAATGTTGAATGGATTGTTGTTTTTGATGGTGAAAGCGTCGATAAAAGAATATTGATGTATGAACAAAACATACCAATAAAATTATATAATAAAGTTCGTGAAATTGGTGATCCAATGGGTGGTATGCTAAGAAATATTGGTATAGAACACGCAGATGGTGATTATTTATATTATTTAGATGATGATAATATAATTCATCCTAAATTATATGATAGAATTTGTCGGTATATGGACTATAATTACAGTAAATTAATAATATTTAATCAATATAGTAGTAAATTTACAAGAAGAATAAATACACTAAATATTAATTGTATTAGAAATGGTTATTTAGATACTGCACAATTTGTAGTGCCAAAAAAATGTAAAACAAGATGGATAAAAAATGTAAAAAGATTTGAAGAAATACCTTATATATTAAATATTATTGATGAAATTGGTGTGGATAATGTTATTTGGGTTGATAGATTATATACATATAGAAATTATTTAAGAAGATAATTATAATAAATTTAATTATTATAATATTTTTTGTATTTATATTTGAATAAATACGGAATAATATGGCATTACAAATGAATTATAACAATCAATCTCTTGGTATTGTAATATATAACGCATACTGGAGAATTAATCCACGTAGTGGTATTGTCGGTGGTAAGGATGAAATAATGTGTCATATTGAGGTATTTAAGGATGTGAATTATGCACATATGAAAAATCCTAATCCAATTGATAGTTTTGTTTTTACATTTAAACCTGATTTATCAGAAAATGCCGATAATTTTATTGCACAAGCATATAATTATGCAAAAACATTACCAAAATTTGGTGGTTCTGTTGATGTTTAAATAAATAAAATAAAATATAATTCAATATAATATACTATGAGTTTAGATACTAAACCCAATTTAGATAAATCAAAATTTGAACAACTTGAAGGTGATATTCTTAATTTATCGGGTTGTACTAATATATATGGTTGTTTAGATGTTAAAAAAAGTGGTGTTATTAATTCCAATAATGGTTATGATATTAGTGGTATAACGCAAATTAGATTAGGGGAAGATATTACTGCAATTGCTATAGGTAGTGATGCTTATTCAAAATGTTGTAATTCAATTGCAATCGGTTATTGTAGTAGTGCAACAACACGTTGTGCAATATCAATTGGTGCGTTATCACAAGTAATTAGTAGTAATTCAATTGCAATTGGTAATTCATCAATAGTATGTGGTCAACAAAGTGTTGCAATTGGTTCGTATTCGAAAACGTATAAATTAAGTAGTGTTGCAGTTGGTGATAGTTCGAGGTCAAATACGTTGCATGGTGTTTCTATAGGGGCTAATGCTGGTAGTTGTTACGATAATTATTTTCAAACCGTTGTTGGTGGTTATGCTGGTAGAAATTCGATTACTTGTGATATTACTGCATTAGGATATCTTGCTGAATTATCTAGTAGTGGTAGTACACATATTGGAATTGGTTCATTTGCAGGAGTAACGAGTTGTGGTTGTAGTACTATAATGATTGGTACTAGTGCTGGTTATAATAGTTGTGGAGATTTAAATATATTTATTGGTCATGGTGTTGGGTGTGAAAATACTGATTCTGGTAAATTTATTTTAGGAAATTGTTATTATGAATTGGGATGCTATGTGTTGATTTGTGGAGATTTTTTTACTGGTAATGTTACAATACCAAAATTATCTGGTCTCACATCAAGTGCAGTTGGTGTTGATTGCAATGGTACACTTATGAGAATATCTCAGCCAAGTGGTGGTACAATAAGTGGTGATGTAAATATAAGTGGTGTTACTAAATTAGGTGATGTAACACCAGATATAAATCAACAAAATTTTGTTGTTATTGATAATAATACAAAAAAAATAGCAAATAGTGGTTTAAAATATCATGTATATGGTAGTGAATTTCATTATGCACAAGATTTGACGACGACAACAACAACCTTAGTTTTTCCTGATTTTGATGATAAATTAACATTAGTTACATCAATATTACCAATCGGTACTTATAGAATTATGGTTAGTTATGGTATGAATAAGAAGACAAACACATCTGATTTAATAAGTAGAGTGTTAGTTGATGGAAATGTTTTGGGTGATATTCATAATTTCGAATTATCTGACTCAACTACTTGGAGTTATAGTACTAGAATGATGTTTATTACATTTAGTACTGAAACAACACATACGATAAATTTACAATTTTCACAAGAAAATAAAGGTACTTTATATATAAGAGATGCATCATTAGAATTAATAAGAGTATTATAATATGAAAAAATATTTATTGGCATATCAAATCAATAATCAAATTGTTGGTGTTGATATAACATCATGGGATGTGCAACAATTAAATGGAAATAAACCATTTATTATTGTTTATGATAATAATTTAATACCAAATAATTATGTTGATATCAGTTCTATAATAACATGGGATATGTTTGGACAAGATGTTTCTAATGATTATTTAGTATATCGAGATTCGATTAAAGAAATTGTATTTGAAAAAACTTGGGAAAATTTAACAGATATTGAAAAAGATATTGCAATTAAATACAATGCCATAATTGATTCATCTGACGCAATAACATTTTTAATGAATAGTAAACAATTAACAATTGATCAAGCACAATTATTTTTAATACAGTCGTGGCATAAGCATCATGGATTTGTTGTTGAATCATGCGTAAAAAGATGGTATTATGTTAAATTAATCGTACCAATGTTTTTATCATTTGAAGATGCTGAAGATTTATTAAATACAGTAGAACCGTTGGTATTTTCTTTGGTATATATGGGTAGGCAAGGTATTAATTATGGTGATAAAAAAGAAGGTGTAATGGATTTTATAGAATCAACAAATTCATTTATGGGTCGTGGTTTAAGAGAGAGTGGATATACATTATTACAAGGTACGTGGGATGATTTTATTATAGAACTGAAAAAAGTATTAGTTGATGGTATTTATTAAAAATAAAATAATGAAGAATATATTATGGCTAAGATAAAAACAAATATTTTTGAGTTATTATTTAAACAAGTATTAATTGGTCAAAAAATATATATCGATGATAATACTTTAATAACGATTGATGATATTAATTATCAACCGTTAATTCAAGAAGTTTATATTAAAAGTGGTGATAATGGATATAGAATGTCAGTAAATTCTGAATATGAGTTTGAGTTATTGAATAATTTAGAGAATAAAATAATACCTAATAAAGGTAGAATTATACCAAAACAAGAATAATATGGATGGTTTTTTAAAAATTGTGTTTGGTGAATTTACATTACTGGAAATATTAGGTTATTTTTGGTTTTTTATTATCGGTTATTTGATATATGGATTAACTGAAGTAAGTGGTCGTGATGTAAATAGTCCCAATACACCAAAGAAATTTTCGTGGAAATTTTGGTTTTATGATAATTGGCGAAGATATTTAACAACGATATTATGCACTTATGTGTTTTTTAGATTTTATAATGAAATAAGTGGACATCCATTTAGTAATTTTGATGCCGTTATATTAGGTTTAATTGGTGATGGTGTTGCTGCAAGGATAAAAGAAAGAGTAAAATTTTTGGGTAAGGAAAATAGAAAACAACTAACACAAAAAATAATGGAAGAGCAAGGAGAATTAGGATAATGGATTATACAACATTTAATACAAAATTTTTTTATATTAAGAAGGATAGTACATATCCTGAATTAAAATATCCACTTACTCAACAATTAAGAGAATTGTACGGTATTACTGATGAAATGTTTGAAAATGTAGCAGTTACATTTTCGATGATAGATGCTGATAATGGTGTATATCGTATTGCAAACGTTGGTGCTGATTTAATTATCAATAATGATGTAGATAAATATCCTAATGAAGAAAGATATACGTTAGTATATAGGTTTAAATCAAAAGAAACATCTAAAAGCGGTAGTTATTACGGTGAATTTAAAATAAATTTCTTAGATAGTGATACTTGTATTACAATACCCAACAATAGATATATTAATATAACAATTCTCGATAGTATCACAAAAACAACGGTAATTTAATTGACAAATAAAAATGTTTTATATATATTTGCGAAATCAAAATATGATTTATGCAAAATTTTGTGTTTGTGGTACGGTGTGAAAAAATTGGAAAGAAAGATGCTTATAGTGTTACTTTTTCATATAATGAACAATTGATAGAGCGAATAAAAAGTTTACCACAAGATACTCGAAAATGGAATAATATTAATAAATGTTGGGAAATTACCACAAAATCATTATTTGAATTAATAAAGGGTTTTAAAGGTTCAAATAGAATATTATTTGATTTTGGTGGTGATGCAGGTCGTGATTTATTTATACAAAACGTTAATAAAATAAAAATTAAAGAAGAAGAAAAACTTAAATTAATTTCGGAATTAAACGAAAAGAAAAAATATTGGGTTAAATATAAGGAAGAGTTAGAGAATGAGTATGTTAAATACATTGAAAAATGTCATTCTAATTTAAAAGAAGGTGTTAAATTATATCCACATCAAATAGTTTCATCGATGTTTATGGATATAACTCGTAATACACTTATTTCACATGAAATGGGATTGGGAAAAGCGGAAAGTCTTGATTCTAAACTACTTACGCCAAATGGTTGGATTAAAATGGGTGATGTTAAAATTAATGATTTTGTCATTGGTAGTGATGGTAAACCCAAAAAAGTGTTAGGCGTTTATCCACAAGGATTTAAAGATATGTATGAAGTTTGTTTTAGTGATGGAACATCTGTGGAATGCTGTGATGAACATCTTTGGAATGTAAATACTTATATTCGTAATTGGCGAAAAAAACCTTTCATGACAAAAACTCTTCGAGAAATAATGAATGAGGGATTACAATTTAAAAATGGTAATAATAAATGGTATATTCCAATTATTCAACCAGTTGAGTTTAAAGAAAATGATTTAAAAATTAATCCATATATTCTTGGGTGTTTATTGGGTGATGGTACAATTGATTTGAATAGTATTCAATTTACTACTGCAGATACTGAAATTATTGATATTTTATTAAAAAGACTAAATGAAAATATTATAATTTCAAAATTATTGGCGAAATATCAATATTCTTTAAAAAGAATTAACAATAAAATTCTTAATGTATATGTTAATGAATTAAAACAATTAAATTTATTGGGTACTAATTCATACACTAAATTTATACCTGATAGTTATAAGTTTTCATCAATTGAGCAGAGATTAGAATTATTACAAGGTATTTTAGATACTGATGGTCATTCTCGAAAAGACGGTATTGTGGAATTAACATTGGCTTCTAAGCAATTAATTGAAGATGTGCAATTTATAGTAGAGTCTTTAGGTGGGGTAGGTAGATTACATGAAAAATGGATTAAATATAATGGTGAAAATAGATTATACTATCGTTTAAACATTAAATTACCACCACATTTTATTCCATTTAAACTAAAAAGAAAAATTGAGACATTTGTTGCACCAACTAAATATTTACCTAATCGTGCAATTGTTGATGTTAAATATGTGGGTAAAAAAGAAGCACAGTGTATTTTGATTGATTCAGAAGACCATTTATATGCTACTGACCATTGTATATTAACTCATAATACATTAAGTGCCATTACATTTGTTGAAATGAATGAATTTGAAAAAGTATTTGTTATAACACCCAATTCGTTAAAATTTAATTTTTATAATGAGGTTGGAAAATATACCAATAGTTTAGCACATATTGTTGGTTGGAATAAGAATACTTGTTCAATAAAAGATGCAAAATATATTATAGTAAATTACGATTTTTTTAATCCAAGTAGTTATGAGAGATATAAACGGAAATGGGATAAATTAAATATAGATACCATTGATTGTTTAATTTGTGATGAATGTCAAAAATTGAAAAATAGTAGTACTAATATATATAAGAATTTTAAAAAAACGTTTAAGGGCGGGTTATTTAGAAATGGTAATGTTAGTAAAATTTTTTTATCAGGAACACCCGCACCTAATAGAGCACATGAATTATACACAGTATTGCATGAAATATCCCCATTAGATTTTCCAACAAAAAAACATTTTTATGAATATTATTGTGGTATGAAATACGATTTTGCTAATGGTTGGGGGTATATTATTGATGAAATGGAACAAAGGTTTGAAGAGTTGTACCATAAAATTGCACCATATACACATAGAAAAAGAAAGATTGATGTATTAATAGATTTACCAGATAAAATATACCAAAAAGTTATATTAGAATTAAATAATGATGAGCAGAAAATATATGATGATATTGAAGAAGGTGTTGCAAATGAATTTACATCTAAAGAATTATATAATCCATTAACAATAATGCTTAAATTGAGACAATTTACATCATCGTTAAAGATTAAATCGATAGTTGATATTGTTGATGGTGTTTTAGAGACTGGTGAAAAAATTGTCATTGTTGATATGTTCAAAAATACACTTTATGATTTAAAAAAAATATTTGGCGAGATTGCCGTAATACATACTGGAGATCAAACGATTGAAGAACGTGCCTTATCTGTTCAAAATTTTCAAGATATAAATTCATCAGTAAAAATATTTCTCGGTTCAATACAAACGTGTAACTATGGTTTGACATTAACGGCAGCAAATAAGTTATTTATATTAACACTACCATTTTCGGTTGGTGAATATGATCAGGTTAGCGACCGATTACATAGAATTGGTCAAAAGAGTGTTGTTAATATATACCCATTAATTTATAAAGATACTATTGATGAATATGTATATGATGTTATTGAATCAAAACGAAAGGAAATAACTAAAGTTATTGATAACGAAGATTATGAATCAAACATTAGTGAATCTGTCGTTAATGATGTTATTGAAAAGATAAAAAATAAACATAAAAAATAATACATATTTTATGGGTAGTAAATATATTGCGAGAATTAATCCATTTTCAGATTTTATGTTGGAATCGATTGTTAGTGGTGTTGATATTTCAAAAAAAAAGCATTTTGTTGATGTTTATAATGCTTGTGTTCTAATATTAGAAACAATATTAACAAATCCAAATGATATTAAATATCTTGATTTTGAAATTAAGGGGAATAATGGATATATAAGATTAGTCGCCAATAATTTAATAACTGCATTATGGTTATCAGGTGTTTTTCCAAACGATGTTGATTTATTGGTAAATCGTAATGTTTTTAAAACGGAAGAGTATGTTTATCGTTATGATAAAAAAACAAAAAAATTGATTCGTAAAATAAATAAATAAAAATATGGATAATAATACAACACTTAAAGAGATTAAACAATTTCTTGATGGTCGCAATAATGACTATAAATATATCGTTAATGTTGAAACAAACCCAAATACCAATTATGCTGAATGTGTTGTACATGAGCCTGATAAAGAACCTAGAATTGAACGAATTCATTATGAGCCATTTTTATACATGAAAGATTTATCAAAGTATAATATTAAATTATATGATGATGTTTCTGATGAATACCATGAAAGTAAAAAAATTAAATATGGAATTACTATAACTAAATTAGAAACTGGTAATCAAAAACGTCTCCTTGATGGATTTTGTTATAAAATAACAAGTAGCAGGTCATTTAATAGTATTATTGAATATTTAAAAGACGGGGGTATTGATCCGTATGAAAAATTATATGATAGTGATGGTAAATTAGTTAGAGATAATAAAAATAATATTGCTTATAAAAATAAGCATTTGTTTTATTCAGTAAAAACAACAGAACAATTTTTAATATCAACTGGAATTAGATTATATAAAGGCATTGATGATTATAAAAATATACATCGATTAATATTTGATATTGAAACAGAAGGTTTAAGGTATCAGATACATCGTATTTTATCAATTGGTATATATAGTAATAAAGGATTTGAAACTATTTTAGATGTTGATAAGTTTGATGATGATGATGCTGAAATAAAATTAATTCAAGATTTTTTTAATCTCATAAATTATTTAAAACCTGCAATTATTGCGGGTTTTAACTCTGAAATGTTTGACTTTGAATTTATTTTAGGTCGTGCTAAGTTATTAAGAATGGATTTATCACAAATACCCACATCGCTTAAATTCGATATACCATTAAAAAGAGTACCAAATACATCAGTAAAATATGGTAGTACTACAGATAAGTATACGTGGACAAATATGTGGGGATATTCGGTAATTGATATTTTACATAGTGCAAAAAGAACAGCAGCAATAAATAGAGATATAAAAGAAACTGGCTTGAAGTACTTAGCAAAATTTGAAGGTGTTGCAAAGCCAAATAGAACATATATTGATGGTGAAGATAATACGATTGGTAAATATTATAGAGAAAATAAAATTTTTCTTATAAATGATAAGAATGAGTATATACAAATACCAGACGAGTTTCAAACAATCGCACGTGAATTATATATTTTACAAGTGAACAAATCAAAATTATCTGATATTGAATATAATAAAAAAAAGATAAATATTTTAAATAAAAATAAAAATTTTGTTTATTGGTATAAGAATGAGGGGTTACCAAAAAATTTGAATAGATTTATTAGTGGTAAAAATTTAGTTAAACAATATCTATTAGACGATTTATGGGAAACATATCAAATTGATGAATTGTATAATCAAACATCATTCATGCTTGCTAAAAATGTACCAACCACATATCAGCGTATTTGTACTATGGGTACTGCGAGTATTTGGAACATATTATTAACTGCGTGGAGTTATGAAAATGATATTGCAATACCTGAATCAGATGAATATGAATTTTTTAGTGGTGGTTTATCAAGGTGTTTTAAAAAGGGTTATTCTAAAAGAATTATAAAAATCGATTACGCATCGCTATATCCAATGCTTCAACTTACATGGGATATTTTCCCTGATTTTGATATTACTGGTGTTATGAAAAAAATGTTGCTGTATTTTATAACAACACGTAATATATATAAACATATTGCAAGTAATAGTAATCTTAGTGATGAAGAAGTTGGTTTATTAGAACAAATTGATCATGATTTTTTTGAAAAAATTATTAATAATAACATACAGACAGATGATGTTTTAAAGGCTAAAATAAAACAATTACCTATAAAAATTTTGAATAATTCGTTATTCGGTGCATTAGGTTCTAACATTTCATTTAACTGGTCTGATAATAATTGTGCTGCACGAATTACATCATGTGGTCGTTTATCATTAAGACATGCAATTAGTTGGTTTAAAAAATATAATTGCCAACCATTATTAGCGGTTACTGATGGTATTAATTTTCAAATACCAGATACAACAACAATTCGTGTTAGTGATGATAATGTTTATTATAATCAACCTGAAGATTTAATTGAAAATATGTGGCAATATCGTGGATTTACGGGTATTGATGCATTAATTGAAAAATTTAATGCTGAGGAAATGATACCGCCATATATGAAAGTTGATAATGATGGGTATAGTATATCTTGTTTAAATTTATCTCGTATTAACTATGCAACATTAGTGGAAGTTAAAGATAAAAAAACTGGACAATTAAAAGAAAAAATTAAATTAACTGGCAATACTATTAAATCGAATGTGATGCCCGAATATATCGAAGAATTTATTGACAAGGCTTTGGATTTAATATTACACGGTAAGGGTGAAGAATTTGTTAAATATTATTACGATTATGTTGATGATATTCGATATATGCAAATACCACTACACAAAATTGCAAGTAAAAGTAGGGTGAAAACAACAATTAAGGGGTATCTAAATAGGGGTATGGATAAGAATGGTAGAGATAAAGGTAAACAAGCCCATATGGAATTGATTATTGAACAAAGAAAAATGATTGCCGAAAAATTATTTGAAGAACATATTACTGAATTTGCAGATAATGTTGTGAATGATAATATTACTATTGAAGAAAAAATGAAATTAGTTTCGAATTATATGCCACCAGAACCAGAATTAGATAGTTATGTTTATTATGTTAATTGTGGTTATAATAAATCGCATGGGGATTCAAGTATTATTGTTGATAAAAAAACGGGTAAAAAGAGATTTGCTGCAGTTTTAGTTGATTTAAATAATCCTGAAAACAACCCCAAAGAATATAATTATGTAAAATACTTGGATGCTTTTAATAAAAGGGTTAAAACATTATTAGTTGGTTTTGAATCAGATGTTGCTGATAGAATTTTAGTTAAAATTAATAGAAATGGTGATTTAATAAAATCAGAATTTAATCCATTAAAAAATGAATTAGAATTGAAATCATTTGATTTAGATGATTTTGAAGAATCTTTGTATTTGGAAAAATCTGAGGTTGATTTTTGGAATAAAACTGGATATGATCCAAGAAAGGTGTGGAATGGTTTTAAAATGTTTGATGATTATAAAGTGCATTATGAAATTTATGAAAATGCGTTGAATTATTTAAATGAAAAAATGAAAAAAGCAAACAAGAATTTAATTAAATCTATTAATGATAATTATAATATTGGTGATTATGTTTTGGTGAAAAATGGTAAACAATATAATATTGCAAAGTATAATGGGATTTATTTACAAACAATTAGATATGATGTTGAAGTACCTAAAAGTCAAATTGAAATTGAATTAGATAAAAGATATGAAGAAAATAAAAAACCAATCGATAATTTAAAAGAAAGTGAACTTGATAAAACAGATAGAGAGTTATTTTTAGAAAAACAATTAAATAAAAGATTGGAATTATTCATGAAATTTAAACAAAAATATGGTATACCATTATCCGCTACAATGGAAACTGTATTTTCTCAAATAGAAAATTCTGAAATGGCATTCAATGATTTTGTTAATGAAAATAGTAATGATAATGAATTAGATGACGAATATATTGATGTGGATGATTATATTGATGACACGTATTAATTTTTTATAAGTATTTATATAAAATCGTAATGTTATGAAAATAAAAAAGAAAGAATTATTCGAAATTATTGATGGTGATGGTGAATTAATTGGTGCAGATAAAATACCTCAAAATGGTGTTGATTTGGATACTGCATCAAGTAGAACCACTGATTATAATGCAAATGTTGGTAATCAGCCATATCGTTATGATATGTTAGGTAGATTTGGTTTTACATTAATGCCTTTCATGGAAGGTAAGGAAGATAATATAGAACAGAAGAATTTATTTAATGATGTTGCTAAATTTCTATATGAAAAATATGTTGAAAATTTAAAATTTTATTATAAAAATCCAAATAAACTTAAATCTGATTATAGGAAATTATATAACATAAAATATGAATCATTACCTGATGATTTAAAAGAAATACAATATAATAACGCTAAAAATTTGATGAAAATAGTTAATGAACATTTTGAAAAGGCAATTGATTCGATGCAAAATGTTGATGAGAGTAGTATTATTGAAGATATTATATTTGAAGATAATTTTGAGGATGAGTTATCAAAAAAAATAGAAGGCAATGATGTTTTGGATAAAAAAATAAAAAAAATTGCTGATTTAATTAATAGGTTAGATATTGAAAATAGAGAAAAATTAATTAAATTATTAGAGAGAAAATGATATGAATTCAGAACTATATAATAATAAATATAAAATACCAGAAAAAATATTAAAACATATTCAATTTACTTTAATAAGTAATCCATCTGGTGAGGGTGTCAAACGTGCTAAATTTATTTTAAAAAACGGTTATTTAACATATCAAGAATTAAAAAGATTAAAAAATTATTTTGATTACTTTGATAAAAGTAAAGATAATATTATTCAATATAATCTTGCTGGTGGTGATTTGATGCGTTCTTTTATCGAGAGTACTTTGAATTCAGAAAGAGTTTCAGTTAAAAGAAGTCGTGAAATTAAAAGAGACATAACAACAAATGTGAATTCTGAATTAAATCCATATAAAACACCAAGAATAAATCATGTTGAATTAAATGAAAATAAAGAAGAATTGAAAAAAAATGCTGTTGCAATTATTGTGAACAAGGATAATAAAATATTACTCTTAAAAAGATCGTTAAATCCCAATCAATGGATGCCCGGTAAATGGGCGTTAGTTGGTGGTGGTATTGAAAAGGGCGAAACACCTGAAGTGGCAATTAAACGTGAAATTGGTGAAGAAATTGGAATAAATGTTAATGATTTAACTTTTGTATTTAGTATACAACGTTTTAATGATAGTATTGAATATTTGTTTGGTGGAAAATATGGTGGCGATCCTTTAAATATCACATTAAATGATGAACACACTAATTTTGGGTGGTTTGATATATCGGAAATTAATTATTTAGATACAGTTCCACATTTAATTGAATACGTAACAATTGCATTTAAAAAGTATTAGTATTTATATAAAATAACTATAAAATAATAAAAATAAAAATATTATGGCAACATATTGTTTATTGGATGATAGTGAAAAATATCGTATTTGTAACTTGAATAGAAACGAATCATTATACACAGAAAATTGTTCGTATGGTGACACACATTCACGTGCACTTTCTGATGGTGATTATTATGGTAGGGGATTGTATAATGAAAGTATCGGCACGTCTCTTGATATTGAAAAAAGAAATAATTTAATGAATAAAAATGATTTTAATAAGAATTGTGATTACGGTGTTAGTAATTGCTAATATTTAGAGTTTTAATGGAAGGTAAATTATTTTTTAATTATTTAAAAAAATTTAGACATCTGCTTAATGAAGGTGTTGCTGAAAATAGTATTATTGATGCAATTAATAATCATGAGTGGATATATTTATATTATGTTGGTGATGATAAAATCGCTAGAGGATATAGGGTTGTAAGACCATATGTTCTTGGTACTGATAAAAGAACAGGTAAACGTGTTTTAAGGGCGTGGCAAGATAATCCGATGAATAGTTGGCATTTTGATAATAGACCAACACGTAAAGATAGTTTAAAACATGATTATTGGGTTGATAATGAGGGTACAAAACCCGGTTGGAGATTATTTCGTGTGGATAGAATTAGTAGAATATATCCAACTGGTAAAAAATTTGTTGATAGTAATGGTTTGGTTATGATACCTGCTGGTTATCATGAGGGTGGTGATGATGATATGAGTAGTATTGATGTTTATGTGTCGACAAAGAATGAACCCAATTTTGATTATAAATATGATGTTGACTACTATAATGCTACTTCTACAACACAACCATCAGATATTGAAAGAGAGAAATGGCAAAGTATTCAAAGGGGTAATAAATATAGAAAACAAATTACAAGTACTGATATATCAACATTAGTAAATCTAGCCAACAGATTTTATAAGAAAAAGAAAAGCAATTTTATTGTTGTGATTGATAGTAAGAACAATTATCAATTAGTAACACAAAAACAAATAGATTTTGCAAAGAAAAAATATGGTATTGATATACCTGATTATGCCATCGTTGGTAATTTATCTGATTTATATAATAAATATATTGAAAGAAATATTAAACAACAAATAAGTGAAGAATTGTTACGTGATAATCGTTTTATTGCCAAGAAAAATGTATTTGAATTTTGGGTTGGAAATGATTTGTTTTTTAAGTTAAAATATAATATTGAGTCACCAAATGAATTATTCAATGAAAAATACGTTTCAATATACGATTTAGTGGCATTTGAATCATTTGGTTGTGAGGGTTATGCTAGTAAATTGTTGGATAATATTTTTGATTATGTAAAGAAAAATTTAGGTATTAATATAATAACGTTAATTGTTTATAAAAATAATTATGATGCAATTAGTTTATATTTAAAAAAGGGATTTATTTTAATATCTGAATTTGATGATAATTATTCAATGGTAAAATTTTTATAACATAAAGACTTTTTTATTTTTTATCAGTATTTATAATAAATAATAAAATTTTATATTTTTTTATACTATGAATAAATTAGATTTAAATAAATTAAAGAGTGAAATTGAAAATAAAAAACAAAAAAAGGGGGATGTGACAACACCAAATAGTGCACCTAAATTTGTTTTCCTAAATGGTTTATTAGAATCGTTAAATACTGGTCGTGAAACCCAATCAACCGTTTTGTTAAAACATGTGGATAATACTGTATCGAAAAAAAAGGGTGATGAAATTGTATATAAAAATATTCCAGAAGTAGCACCACCACATCTGCAACAGAATAATATTAATAGACCAATTAATAATATTGATTTGAATGATAGAGATGATAAATTTTATATGGATTTAGATAAGAAACGTCAAGAAACTCTTGCAGATTCAATTGAAAAATACGTGCAAAATAATGTTTTTAATAATGGTGGTGCTAATTTATATAATAAACAAACATCTGACTATACAACTTCAAATGGTGTTCAATTAAGTGACAAAATGAAAGAACTGATAATTGAATTTCTTGGTGATAATTTAGTCCCAATAATTGAAGATACAATAAAAAATGTAATTATTGAAATGTATACAATTGAAAGAATAAAAAAATCATTAAATGATAATAAAGAAATAATACAAAAAATTGTTTACGATTATTTAAAAGAAATAAAAGCCAAATCGAAACAAAACGGGGTGAAATAAAATCACCCCGTTTTCACATAAATTAGTATTTATTATTAAAATAATAAAAATAAATAATATTAATTTTATGTCTAATTTCGATTTTAATTCATTTTTAGATAAATTTAAAAAAATATCAACTTTTATTGGTAGAATTAATTTTGCTAATGAACATTTAGAAAAAATCGGTAGTGGTAGTGGTAGAGTTGTTTATAAAATTGATGATTATAGAGTATTTAAAATAGCAAAAAACAATAAAGGTGTTGCACAAAATGAAGTTGAAATAAGACTTAGTGATGATATATATGCTCCTGATATAATTACTAAAATATACGAATATGCAGATGATTATAGTTGGATTATTGCTGAAAGGGCAAAGAAATTATCATTGGGTAGATTTAGAGAATTGACAAATGTTAATGATTTGTATAAATTAAAAAACTATTTAGAATGTTCAATAAACCCTAATAAATGTTATTATGGTAATGTTGACGAATTGAATAAAATATTTGATGATAATGAATTTGCACAAGAATTGTTAGATTTGGTAGTAAATTTTAGTATAAGCGTTGGTGATTTTGGTAGATTAAGTAGTTATGGCGAAGTGGTTCGAGATGGTGAATCTCTTGTTGTTATTACCGATTATGGTCTCAATGATGAGGTGTATGAAAAGCATTATAATCCACAAAGAAAGGGGAATTTAAAACTATATGAAGTATTTCCATTTTTTGATGGTAATTACGATATATTATCAAATGTAAGTGGTGATGGTGATATAAGAAAATCAATGTGGGCATTATTACCATATGGTGTTGGTGATGGTATTAATGCTGTTAATGAAAATTTTGTTAATTTTGTTTTAAAAAACGATAAATATCCATCCAAACCAATAAAGGATATATATAAATTAGAAAATTGTTATGTTGATTGTGTATCTAATTTAAAAAATATATTAATCAATATCGCAGATATTGATGATAGAAAAAGATTCATTACTAATTTAGTTAAATTACAGGAATATTTAAATAAACATAGTGTATTTGGTTTTGATGAAATATTAACAGAAGATATTGATGATGATGCAATACCTAAAGTTGATAAATATAATAGTCCTTTTGTTGATTTAAATTATTGGTATAACATTGCTAATGATTTAAGCGAAATGTTGGGTTTGGGTGGTTTAAAATATATAAAAGGTGGTGGTTTTGGACATGCATATAGAGCGGGGGATAAGGTATTAAAATTGACAGTAGACCCATGTGAAATTGATTCTGGGATAAAAATTATGGGTGTTAATAATGCTGTAAAACATTTAGTCCATGTTTATAAACTCTATAAAGTTTTTAATACTGAAAAGAATTTATCGTTTTTTATATTGGTTTTGGAATATATTGATACAACACGTAATTCAGAATTTAAACAATACTATGATGTTGGTAGTGATATTTTAAAAAAGTGGGATTTATTCGATAGTGTTTTTAATTTTATATCAAAATTAAAGAATAAAAATTATACATTAGAAATGTATAAAAATGCAATTGATCATATATTAACCGACGATGCTTTAGGCTATGATTACGAAACGAGAAAAAATGCACATAAATTTTGGATGGAATTGTATCTAATAAAAAATGAAATAAATGAATTGAATATTAAATCAACTGATTATTTAAATTGGGATAATCTTGGTTATAGGGGTGATGTATTGGTTTTTTTTGATTTAGGTGGTTGTCGCCCAGATGAAAATGTTGAGAACAAAATT
>ERZ795060.901-NODE-901-length-37931-cov-15.544408_pt1 | contig 37931 bp, 28 predicted proteins | sample MGYA00375144_ERZ795060 | MGnify/ENA primary metagenome ERZ795060 (study PRJEB30189, sample SAMN05720157) | activated sludge metagenome | isolation source: anaerobic digester from wastewater treatment plant | place: Japan | collected 2015-05-15 ... | reverse complement strand
TGAGCCAAAGGTAAAAATTTATCTTTAAATAAAAATGAACCGATTTTTTCCAGTAGCCGAATTATCCAACTTTCACCATAGCTTAATGGTACAATGATTTTACTATGATTCAGATTAAATTTTCTTAACTTTAAAAAAGCATTCAAATGATTATTTTCCAATGTACCGGAATTTCCTATTAATATATTTTTACCATTTGTCTGCAAAAAACGAAGTTCTCCTGTCGTTTCTTCAATAGAATAATAATTGTACCACAATGCTAACATATCGGGATTAAATTTGGATTTAACCAAATCGAAATCTTCCTCTACATCAGTCAGGCAATAATTAATCCTTTTAAAAGTTAGCTTATTGGGAAAATATTTTTTTGTATTGTGAATTAAATTTTTTCTTAGATCTTTTGTTTTTTTTAAAAATAAAATAAATTTTGATAGGGTAGAAAGATATTTTTTTTTCAATTCCTCTCTACCATAGATTTCTCCTCCCCAAAACACCCATGCTATTTTTAAATTCTGAGGTGCAGACAAAATAATTTGTTCCTGCCAGGGAAAAAACAAACCATGAACAACAATAGCCGAGTAAGCGGAAAGGTGCATCAATAAATCGTGATATTCGGTAGAATTAAAAACAACCAATTCAATCTTATCAGTTTGTTTGATGTGCTTGATTTCTGTTTCGTTATCAAGAACCACAACAAAATGAGAGCTATTGTCAATTTCCTGAAATTGTTGAATAGCAAAGTCAGCAAATTTATCATCAAAAAACAAATGCAATATCATATCTGATTTTTATGGAAAAAGTTTTGAATTTGATGAATAATCTGTTTTACTTCCTCCACTTTCAATTCATAAAACATGGGTAATCTGAGCAAACAGTCACTGTAATAATCACTGTAAGGCAGTTCTCTGCCATCGTGTCGGTGGGCATAATAATCACTTTTGTGAAGACTTAAATAATGAAATACAGCTTCTATAGCATTTTCCTTCAGGTAATCGATCAGGTGGGATCTTTCTTCCAGCGTTCTGCAAACAATATAAAACATGTGGGCGTTGTTGGTGGCATAAGGCGGTATGACGGGAAGTTTTACATATCCTTCATTTTGCAGGGGAAGTAAACCCTCATAATAAACTTGCCATAAAGTTTTTCTTTTATCCTGTATATCGTCCAGTTTTTCGCATTGAGCAAACAAAAAAGCTGCCGTAATGTCGGAAGGCAAAAATGAACTCCCCGTGTCCACCCAGCCATATTTGTTCACTTTTCCCCGAAAGAATTCGGAGCGATTGGTGCCTTTTTCCCAGATGATTTCTGCTCTCCGTATAAATCGCTGATTATTCACTGCCAGCATTCCACCTTCACCGGAAGTAATATTTTTTGTTTCGTGAAAAGAAAAACAACCTAAATGGCCAATGCTTCCCAATGCTTTTTCTGTTGAATTATGTTTTGAACTCAAATAATAAGCATCAATGGCCTGAGCTGCATCTTCAATCACCCATAAATGATATTGTTCGGCAATATCCATGATTTTATCCATATCACAGGCAACACCGGCATAATGTACCGGCACAATAGCTTTGGTTCTGGAAGTTATAAGTGATTCAATCTTATCGGCATCAATATTTGGATTGTCCGAACAACTGTCAGCAAAAACTATTTTTGCTCCCTGTCTCACAAAAGCCAGTGCGGTAGAAACAAAAGTAAAACTGGGTACAATTACTTCATCGCCGGGTTGAATGTCAGCCAAAATTGCTGCCATTTCCAATGCGTCGGTACAGGAAGTGGTCAGCAGACATTTAGAAAAACCATAACGTTCTTCAAAAAACTGCTGACAACGCTTGGTGAAAATACCGTTACCAGAAATTTTTTTACTTTCCACCGCTTGCCTGATATATTCGGTTTCGTTTCCTGTTAGATAAGGCCTATTAAAATCTATCATATTGTCATTCGTTTATCGGATTGATAAATAAAATAACCACTTCTATCGGCAGATGATTGAGCCGGACGAATTTTCGAATCGGTTATTTCTGCTCTAACAATTTCAGGATATAAAGCTGATTGTTCAATATAATGTTTAACTTTCTCGGTTTCTTTGGTAAAAAAATAAATCCCGGAATTTTTTCTCTCAGTGAGAACTGGCTCGCTAAATTTACCCAATGACAGTTCTATTACTCCTTTTAAAAAATCATATCCTGTGGAAAGTTGTACCAAATCTGACCCGATAAAATCTCCACCCATTCTGGCTCCAGCCTCAATAACAAAAACATCGCCATTTTCTGTAATTTTAAATTCAGAATGACTTGCTCCATAAGTGATATTCAAAGCATCCAGTGCTTTAACGGTTTGGATTTTAATTTTATTTTGGATTTCCTGCGAAAGTAAAGAAGGTTGGTGATGTTCCAATTCAACAAAATATGGTTCTCCACTTGTAACTTTGTCTGTAATTGCCAAAATATAATGTTCACCTTTCCATGAAATTGTTTCAACACTTACTTCGGCACCGGTGATAAATTCTTCAATGATTACTTCACCTGTAAACGATTCTTTTTGAGCACGTTTTACAGCTTGTTCAACTTCCTCGGGATGATTAATTTTCAAAACTCCCCTGCTGCCCGATCGGTCTGTTGGTTTTACAATCAAAGGAAATTTAAAATTTTCAAGAGAATAATTTTCATTTGCAATGATAAAACGGGGTGAATTAACCTGATTATCTACAAAACATTTGCGCATTTTATATTTATTGGCTGCAACTACTGCCACCGAATAGGAATTGCTAATCAAGCCCATTTTTTCAGCCACATAGCACATGGTTGGCGACGCAAGATCTGATGCTATCGATGTTATGCCGTCAATTCCTATTTCCTCGCATTTTTTCAAAATCAAATCTTTTTCAGTAATAGAAATAGGATAAAAAAAATCGGCTATATTTTTACATACGGCGCCTTCTTCCCATGCAAAGCAATGTGTTTCAATTTCTATTTCTTTTGCTTTCAGTATCAGTGGCTTTTGCAAATAACTTGCACCAATAACAGCTAATTTTTTCATTTTAAAACAACGTTTACAGAGGTGTAACAATTTTGTCCCCAGTAATTATGCCATTCGTTGATATATTTACCATTGCAGGTATTTATTTCAAAGGTTAAGGTATCGTACAACATGTCATAGTATTTAATTGTAGAAGTTACATCACCAATTCCTATCCAAAAATCCATGATATATTTACTTTTGGTTAAATTATGATGCTGAATGGTAAATTCCACTTCAAATTCATTTTTGTGCTCGGGTAATAATATTTCTTCGGAAAAAGCCATCCCAACTCTGTTTCCTCCATTGGCTATATCATCAATCAAAGCCATTAATTGAATTTTTTTTACTTTTGCATTCTTTTTCAAACCCATTTTGAAAATAAGTGGATCGTTCACATCGATTCGGTAATTACTTACTCTTTTAAGGTATAAAAATTCTACTTCTTTTGTGGTGCCTTTCGGTCTGTATTTATCAATATTGTTTATTGAATTTACATCTTCTGCAAATGCCAGATTACCGGAAATATAATAATTAACCACATCTTCAATCTTTCCTGATTTAATAATACTTCCGTTTCCCAATAAAATACCATTGTTGCATAAATTTTGAATACTTTCCATATTATGACTCACAAACAGCACGGTTCGGCCATCGCCGCGGGAAACGTCCTGCATTTTGCCAATGGCTTTTTTCTGAAATTCGGCATCGCCTACGGCCAGCACTTCGTCCACCACCAGAATTTCCGGTTCCAGATGGGCAGCAATGGCAAATCCCAATCGCACCGTCATACCGCTGGAGTAGCGTTTCACCGGCGTATCGATATAACGTTCCACACCCGAGAAATCCACAATTTCGTCGAGTTTGCGGTCGATTTCCTTTTTGGTCATGCCCAGTATGGCCCCGTTCATGTAAATATTTTCCCGTCCCGTCATTTCGGGATGAAAACCTGTGCCCACTTCGAGCAGGGAAGCAATTCTGCCATTCACTTTAATCGTGCCAGTGGTAGGAGCTGTCACTTTGGAAAGAATTTTCAAGAGAGTAGATTTGCCAGCACCATTTTTACCGATAATGCCCAGCACTTCGCCTTGTTCCACTTTCAGGTTAATATCCTTCAGTGCCCAAACATAGTCACTTTCCCTTTTTTGGGCGCGGTCGTTTACTTCACCTATTTTCAGGTAAGGATCTTCCTTCCGGAGTACTTGTGTTTTCCACCAGCGGTTCAGGTCGTGGCTCAGTGTACGGGTAGAAACCAGTCCCAGGCGGTATTGTTTGGAAATGTTGTTAAATTCTATGGCAGTAGGCATGGTTGCTTCGCTTGAAAAAAATCATTTCATGTTGAGGTTATAATTCCCTTTAGTTATTGCAACCGACATCACGGTAATATGCATGACAATAATTTGGTTGTCATTTTAAAAGTTTATTTATTACAAATATACAAGATTTTTAGAAAATTCTACAAGATTTGGTGATTTTTTGAGAAGAAAAGAAATGTTTTTTCTTTTGGTTCCTCCACAAGGATATCGTGTGGTTTTCAATTTGAGGCTTTGCACTATAACCGAATAACTTTTTTGTCTTGAGAAAAAACGATTTTTTCTCAGTGTAGCTTGGTGAAGTTAAATTCATTCTAATACAAAGAAATACTGAGTCTTACCCGGATAATCATAATGATTTTTTCCTTTTTACTTTTTGCTGTAAACAATTTCTTTACTAACATTTTATTCCTGATAGGACACTATTTTTATTGCGAAAATTTAATCAAAAAAATTCTTCGAGGCTTGCCTCGAGGTTATTCATTTACTATAAAGATATTGCCTATCAAGGGTTTCTATGTATTATATATTATTGATTATCAATTAAATACAGGAAATTCTAAATTTGTAAAAAAGAAGTTTCACCTTGCTACTCAGAAAAGTATGCCGATATGCTACTAGTAATGAACAACTTCCCAGTTGCCCATTGCCCCATTTAACCTAAACCTTAACTATGAAAAATTTATTTGTTTGTTTACTCTACAAAGTAAAGATATTTTCTTGAAGCTGTAAACGTTTGCAGCCTTTTTCTGATTTTTATTAAAAAATAATTGTAATTTAAGCATTTTCAACAAGATAAGGACTATATTAAAATAGTTAAATAACGTTAAGCACTTTATCTCGTAATTTTCAATTTATTGATGTAACTTTGTATTTGGAAAAAATATGAAAAATGAAAATGAACGGAATTTTGGCTCTTGAACTTTCAAAAGAATCACAAAATAAAAAATTATATATTGAAACGTATGGCTGTCAGATGAATGTGGCTGATAGCGAAGTAGTTGCTGCTATTATGAAAATGGATGGTTATGAACTGACCACACAATTGAATGAAGCTGACGCCATTTTTGTAAATACTTGCTCTATCCGTGACAATGCAGAACGAAGAGTGATAGAACGATTAAAATATTTTCAATCGTTTAAACGTCGAAATAGGAAGTTGATAATAGGAGTTTTGGGGTGTATGGCAGAGCGAATAAAAGAAGATTTGATAACCAATTATGGAGTAGATTTAGTAGTAGGTCCTGATGCCTATTTAGATTTACCTAATTTAATATCTGCAGTAGAAAATGGAGAAAAAGCAGTAAATGTATTACTTTCCACTACTGAAACTTATCGCGAAATAATTCCTTTACGAATGGGAAATTCTGTTTCTGGTTTTATATCCATTAGTAGAGGGTGCAATAATTTTTGTTCTTATTGTATTGTGCCTTATACCCGTGGTCGGGAACGAAGTAGAGATGTAGAAAGTATTTTGCATGAGCTGGATGATTTAAGAGCAAGAAATTTTAAGGAAGTGACTTTGTTGGGACAAAATGTAAACTCTTATCAGTTTGAATATCAAGAAAAAATGATAGAATTTCCTGATTTATTAAAGATTGTTGCAGAAAGAGCACCTGAGATGCGATTTCGTTTCACTACTTCTCATCCAAAAGACATGAGTGACCGTACATTGGAGGTAATAGCTCAATATCCAAATTTATGTCATTATATTCATTTACCTGTACAATCGGGGAGTAATAAAATTTTAAAACTGATGAATCGCAAATATACACGCGAGAGTTATTTGGAAAAGATTGATTCTATTCGTCGCATTTTACCTGATGCAGCCATTGGGACAGATGTGTTTTGTGGTTTCCCTAATGAAACAGAAGAAGATTTTCAGCAGACTTTGTCATTGATGGAGGAAGTAAAATTTGATATGGCATTTACGTTTAAATATTCTGAACGACCCGGAACATATGCTGCTAAAAATTTACCTGACAACATCAGTGAAGAAGTAAAACTTCAACGATTAAATGAAATTATCGGCTTGCAAAAGGATCTTTCACTTCAAAGTAATCGAAAAGATGTGGGCAAAATTTTTGAAGTGCTGGTAGAAGGTTTTTCAAAACGGTCACGAGAAAAATTTTTTGGACGTACTTCACAAAATAAGGTAGTAATTTTCCCCCGAAAAGAGAGAAAAATAGGTGAAACTGTCGAAGTTAAAATAACTGATTTTTCTTCTGCCACGCTTTTTGGGGAAGTAGTAGGGTAATTTAACGGATGTCACTTCCTTCGGTTTATGGTTTGCAAAACAGGAAAGGAAGAAATGCAATTTAATCATTTTATGCTTGATTATTCATGCATTAACCATTCATTTTTCTTAAACTCTGTCAAAGAGGATTTATAATCCTTTGCTGGTTTAATGGCGGATTTAAAATCCGCAAATAATCCAGTCGGATTGCAAATCCGACTGACGGTTAATTTTTTAGCCACGAACGTCAATTTTTCTTGTAGAGTGCTGTCATAAAACACAAAACACCTTATGTGGAAAATTATCTTAACCCATTTAGGGAATGTGCTTAAAAATATGTTTTTTTAACTAAAATAATTTGGAATTAACCATAGAATACGTTGCATGCGGCGTCTCTACCAATTCCCATATTCATTTATTCAATTTTATTCAATTCGTTTTTGTTTCGGTGCAGCCATCGTTGTTCAAAAAAATTACCAGCACTCCTTTATTTTAAATAATCAACTGTCATTCAACGCATTTCAGTAGAGACGTCATATATGGCGTCTCTACTGAAAATAATAAAAAAGCAAGTAGGGTTGGGGCAAAGTCACATAGAAATGATTTCTAAAATAAAAGTATTAATTGGGTGTGATTTCTTTCAAACAAGGCGAATCAAAACAACAATAAAAAAACACATTAAAGAAAAATTTCTTTAATTTTTTGTTTCTTTACGTTCAAAGTAGTACTTTTGTGGCAAATTTAAGAGAAAGCTATAATAGCTTTAATTGTTTGATTTTCTGAAAATTAATTGCAAATCAAGTAAAAATAAAATTTATGTGGCTAATTGATTCTCCCATCGGAAGAAAATTTATCATGAGTATTTCAGGAATTTTTCTGGTGCTTTTTTTATTGTTCCATAGTTGTATGAATATTGTGGTCATTATTTCTCCTGAAAGTTATAATCAAATATGTGCTTTTTTGGGAGCAAATTGGTATGCTGTAATTGGCTCACTTGTTTTGGCATTGGGTTTTGTCGTGCATATTTTGTATGCTTTATATTTATCTTTTTTGAATTTTCGTGCTCGTGGAGAAGTTCGTTATGCGGTAAAAGCCACCCCAACTGATGTGGAGTGGTCATCAAAGCACATGCTGATATTAGGGGTAATAATATTGGGCTTTATTGTTTTACATTTATATAATTTCTGGTTTAAGATGCAGTTTGCTGAATTATCAGGAATACATACAGGAGCTTTTGATCCACAGAATGGTGCTGCTTATGTAAGTGCACTTTTTAGCCATTGGATTTATTGTGCTCTTTATATCATTTGGTTGGTGGCTTTGTGGTTGCATTTAACACATGGCGTTTGGAGCGCTTTACATTCTTTAGGATTAAATAATAAAAAATGGTTACCCCGCATAAAAGTAATTGGCAATATAGTTTCTACTATTATTGTATTAATGTTTATGTCTGTTCCTATTTATTATTTGATAGTAAATATATTACAATAAATTTTTTAAAAATCAGAGAAAAGCTTATCAATACAAATCCAAATATGAAAAATAACGAAAGAACTCAGGAAGGTGAAAATTTTATTCTTGATACCCATATTCCAGAAGGACCTTTGGCTGAAAAATGGACCAACTACAAAGCTCATCAAAAACTGGTGAATCCTGCCAACAAACGTAAGTTAGATGTAATTGTAGTAGGGACGGGTTTGGCAGGAGCATCTGCGGCTGCTTCGTTGGGTGAATTAGGATTTAATGTGCTAAATTTTTGTATTCAGGATTCTCCACGTCGTGCACATTCTATAGCAGCTCAAGGGGGGATTAATGCAGCCAAAAATTATCAAAATGATGGTGATTCTGTCTTTCGACTTTTTTATGATACGATAAAAGGCGGTGATTTTCGTTCGCGTGAAGCGAATGTTTATCGTTTAGCTGAAGTTTCCAATAATATTATTGATCAATGTGTGGCACAGGGTGTACCTTTTGCTCGTGAATATGGAGGATTACTTGAAAATCGGTCGTTTGGTGGTGCTCAGGTTTCCCGTACTTTTTATGCGAAAGGACAAACAGGACAACAATTATTGTTAGGTGCTTATTCGGCTTTGAGTCGTCAAATTGCCAATGGTACTGTAAAAATATTTCCTCGTTATGAAATGTTAGATGTGGTCATTATTGAGGGGCGTGCTCGCGGAATCATTGCTCGTAATTTAATTACAGGAAGAATTGAACGTTATTTTGCCCATGCGGTAGTAATTGCTTCCGGAGGTTATGGAAATACGTATTTTCTTTCTACCAATGCAATGGCTTCAAATGGTTCCGCTGTAATGCAGATGTATAGAAAAGGTGCTTATTTTGCCAATCCTGCTTTTGTGCAGATTCATCCTACGTGCATTCCTTTGCATGGTGATTATCAGTCAAAACTTACTTTAATGTCTGAATCGTTACGAAATGATGGACGTATTTGGGTACCCAAAAGAAAAGAAGATGCAGAAGCTATTCGAGCTGGGAAACTAAAACCAACCGATTTGAAAGAAGAAGACCGCGATTATTACTTGGAGCGTCGTTATCCTGCTTTTGGAAATCTTGTTCCGCGTGATATTGCTTCGCGTGCTGCTAAAGAACGTTGCGATGCTGGCTATGGAGTTGGGAATACGGGTTTGGCAGTTTATCTTGATTTTTCAGATGCTATTCAACGTTTGGGCGAAGAGGTAATTCGCGAACGTTATGGTAATCTTTTTCAGATGTATGAAAAAATTGTTGATGAAAATCCTTATAAAACACCCATGATGATTTATCCTGCTATTCATTATACGATGGGTGGCATTTGGGTTGATTATGAACTTCAAACTTCGATAAAAGGGTTGTTTTGTATTGGTGAAGCAAATTTTTCAGATCACGGTGCTAATCGTTTGGGAGCTTCGGCTTTAATGCAAGGTCTTGCCGATGGCTATTTCATCTTGCCTTACACTATACAGAACTATTTAGCTGATCAAATTCAGGTTCCACGTATGGACACCGATTTGCCTGAATTTGATGAAGCAGAAAAAAATGTTACTAAAAGGATTAAAAAAGTAATAAACATAAAAGGACAACGTACCGTTGATTCTATTCATCGTGAGTTGGGACTAATAATGTGGGATTTAGTAGGAATGTCGAGAAATAAAGAAGGACTTCAAATTGCATTAGAAAAAATCAAAAATATTCGAAAGGAGTTTTGGAATAATGTTTATGTTCCAGGAGATGAGTATGATTTTAATAATGAGTTGGCAAAAGCTTTGCGTTTAGCCGATTTTATTGATATTGGAGAATTAATTGCACGTGATGCATTGATGCGTGAGGAATCTTGTGGGGGGCATTTCCGAGAAGAATATCAAACTCCTGAGGGAGAAGCGCTGCGTAATGATGAGAAATTTTCATTTGTTTCTTGTTGGAAATATACAGGAGAAGATACAGAACCCATTTTGTTGAAAGAATCACTCAAATTTGAATTTATTCAGCTTCAACAAAGAAATTATAAAGAATAAGAAACAGAAATTCTTTTAAGAAAAAATATCAGTTTTTATGGAGAAAACAATAAATATTACCTTGAAAATATGGCGGCAAGCCAGTGCCAAAGCTAAGGGAAAATTTGAAACTTATAATTTAGAAAATGTTCCAACCGATAGTTCTTTTTTGGAAATGTTGGATATATTAAATGAAAAATTAATTAAAGAACATATTGAGCCTATTGCTTTTGATCATGACTGTCGAGAAGGAATTTGTGGCATGTGTGGCTTGTACATCAATGGACATCCTCACGGTCCTGATACAGAGGTTACTACTTGTCAGCTTCACATGCGAAAATTTAAAGATGGTGATACTATCGTCGTTGAACCATGGAGGTCGGCTGCTTTTCCTGTTGTGAAAGATTTGATTGTTGATCGAAGTGCTTTTGATAAAATCATTCAAGCTGGAGGTTTTATTTCAATAAACACAGGAGGAGCTCCTGATGCCAATAATATTCTTATTCCTAAGGATCGTGCTGATGAAGCAATGGATGCTGCTACTTGCATCGGCTGTGGCGCGTGTGTAGCTGCTTGTAAAAATGCTTCTGCCATGTTGTTTGTTGCTGCCAAGGTAAGTCATTTGGCACTTTTACCTCAGGGGAAAGTAGAGGCAGCTAAGCGAGCTAAAGCAATGGTGGCTAAAATGGAAGAACTTGGATTTGGAAACTGTACTAACACACGAGCTTGTGAAGCAGAATGTCCGAAAAGTGTTTCTATTTCAAATATCGCTCGTTTGAATAGAGAATATTTATCAGCTAAATTTAAAGATTAAAAAATCTTAGAATTTTGATTTAAAGAGGTTTATTACTTAAAGTAATAAACCTTTTCTATTTTTTATAATGAATGAAGATGTTTTTTACATCAAAACCTCATTATATTTTAAAAGCATAAACGCTAATGAAAATACTTGTCAATTGGAATTTTATCCTGCTAAAAACCTCAATGAATACAAATAAATCCATAACTAAGCCTTACCATCTTATAAAAAAACAAGATTAAGATTGAAAAGTAAACATTAAGTCGTTATAAATAAGGTAATAAGGTTTATAAAAGGAATGAAATTTCAATGTTATTAAGGTTAAAAAAATGATAAGGTTTTAAAGGCAGAAACTAAAAACAATAGAAATTTTTATGCTAAAAACTTGCAAATAGTAATTAAAGAACAGTAATTTTTTTATTGAAAAGTGGAAAGTCATTTAAAAAGAAACCTTATTTTTCAAAAAAACCTTAATGGCTTATAACAAACAAATTAATCAAACCTTATTATCTTATAAAAAACAAAATCAAGATAAATTAAAGCGTAAATTCAAGTAATTAAATGAATCTGACTTCAAATAGATAAATAAATATAGATATTTTTAAGTATAAAGATAATTTTTTTAACTTCTTATCTGTTTTTTCAAAATACTGATATGGTTTAACTTAATAAAATTATTCTCGGATAAAAATTTTCAAAGTTTGTGATATAAAATTCTTAGTGAGTTTTTATCATACTGCTTGTACAAAAAAAGAAAAAGCAGTAATTTTGTAAAAATTTGAACATAATAAAAATGTGCAAAAGTGATCATTAAAATTCAGCAAAAGGAATTATATACTCTGAGTTCCTTAACAAAATTAGTTAATCATTTATTTTATGCAAGAATATAAACCCATTCACTTAGTTTTAGAAGATGGGACTGTTTTTAAAGGTAAATCTTTCGGTTATGAAAAGCAAGTAGCAGGAGAAGTGGTTTTTAATACTTCAATGGTAGGTTATCCTGAAAGTTTAACAGATCCTTCTTATAGTGGTCAATTATTAGTATTTACTTATCCTCTTATTGGTAATTATGGAGTTCCTCAGGATTGTTTAGACAATGGAATATCAACTTTTTATGAATCGGAAAGAATACAGGCAGCAGGCTTAATTGTTTCCGATTTTTCGTTTCAATATAGCCACTGGAATGCTAAAAAAAGTTTAAGTGAATGGCTGAAAGAAAATCAAATTCCAGCTATTTTTGACATAGACACACGTGAATTAACCAAGTTGGTTCGTGAAAAAGGGACTATGAAAGGAAAATTAGTTTTTCCTGACGGAGAAGATATAAATTTTATTGATCCTGATAAAGAAAATCAAGTAGCAAAAGTAAGTTGTAAAGAAGTAATAACTTATGGTAATGGAAAACATCGGATTGTGTTGGTAGATTGTGGAGTGAAACATAACATTTTACGTTGTTTGCTTAAACGTGATACGACCATTATTCGCGTTCCATGGGATTATGATTTTAATCAGTTAGAATTTGATGCTTTGTTTATTTCGAATGGCCCGGGCGATCCATTACATTGTTCTTCTACTATTGAACATATATGTGTTGCTATGGAGAACGACAAGCCTATTTTTGGTATTTGTATGGGGAATCAACTATTGGCTATAGCAGGTGGAGCTCAACGATACAAATTAAAATATGGTCACCGCAGTAGTAATCAACCAGTTCAACTGGTAGGCACACAACATGCTTTTATTACTTCTCAAAATCACGGTTTTGCTATTAACAATCAAACACTTGATAAAAATTGGGCACCATTATTTTTGAATATTAATGATGGTACTAATGAAGGTATTTATCATACTACTAAACCCTGGTTTTCTGTGCAATTTCATCCTGAAGCTTCGGCAGGCCCAACTGATACGGAATTTTTATTTGATGTTTTTATTAAAACATTGACTGAAAAAAACAAAATTATTCCTGAATTAATTGAAAAAGAATTAAGTTTATTACAAGTTAAGAAACACCCTTATAATGGTCCTGAAAAAGGTGAAATAAAGAAAGTACTGGTATTAGGCTCAGGAGCGTTGAAAATTGGAGAAGCAGGAGAATTTGACTATTCCGGCTCTCAAGCATTGAAAGCTTTAAAAGAAGAAGGCGTTCAAACAGTATTAATTAATCCCAATATTGCTACCGTACAAACTTCTGAAGGTATTGCTGATAAAGTATATTTTTTGCCTATCACACCTTATTTTGTAGAACGTGTAATTGAAAAAGAACGACCTGATGGTATCTTTCTGTCTTTTGGTGGACAAACAGCATTAAATTGTGGAGTCGCCCTTTACCAAAATAATATTTTTGAAAAATATAAGGTGCGAGTATTAGGAACACCAGTTCAAGCTATTATTGATACGGAAGACAGAGAAATTTTCAATCAGCGTTTATCTGAAATAAATGTAAAATATATTCAAAGTCAAGCAGTTACTCATTTGAATGAAGCTTACGAAGCCGCACATAAAGTGGGTTATCCTATTATTGTGCGAGCCGCTTATGCTTTGGGAGGATTAGGAAGTGGTTTTTGCAATAATGATGAGGAACTAAAATCTGTTGTCGAAAAAGCTTTTTCTTATTCACCACAGGTTTTAATTGAAAAATCCTTAAAAGGCTGGAAAGAAATTGAATATGAAGTAGTTCGTGATAGATATGATAATTGTATCACAGTTTGTAGCATGGAAAATTTCGATCCACTGGGTATTCATACAGGCGAGAGTGTAGTAGTTGCTCCTTCACAGACGTTGACCAGCAGTGAATATTATAAATTACGGGAATTGTCTATCAAAATTATTCGTCACATTGGTATCATTGGTGAATGTAACATACAATATGCTCTCGATCCGAATTCTGAAGATTATCGTGTCATTGAAGTGAATGCTCGGTTGAGTCGTTCTTCAGCATTGGCTTCAAAAGCAACGGGTTATCCGCTGGCTTTTATTGCTACAAAATTAGGTTTGGGATATGGTTTAGCAGAGTTAAAAAATTCCATCACCAAAGTTACTTCTGCTTTTTTTGAACCAGCGGTAGATTATGTTGTTTGCAAAATTCCACGTTGGGATTTGAATAAATTTAATGGTGTTTCTCATTTATTAGGCAGCAGTATGAAATCGGTGGGGGAAGTTATGTCAATTGGGCGTTCATTTGAAGAAATCTTTCAAAAAGGATTGCGAATGGTAGGACTTGGAATGCACGGATTTGTTGCCAATAGAGATTATTTTGTAGATGATATTGATGATGCTCTTTCTCAACCGACTGATAAACGTGTATTTTATCTTGCACAAGCCTTACACGAGGGTTATTCTATTGATCGATTGTACGAGTTAACAAAAATAGACCGATGGTTTCTTTACAAATTAAAACATATTATTGATTTGGAAAAGGAATTAATGGGTTATAATTCTTTATCATCTCTGCCTGATAAGTTATTGTATGAAGCTAAAAAAGCTGGTTTTTCTGATTTTCAGATTACACGGCTTGTTCTTAAATGCAGTAGCGATGAAATGGATGATATGATAAAAGTGACGCGTGAATATCGGAAAAGTCGAAATATTTTACCTGTTGTCAAACAAATTGATACGCTGGCGGCTGAATATCCTGCACAAACTAACTACTTGTATTTAACATATAATGGATCTACTCATGATATTCAGTATGAAAACGACCAGCTTTCAGTTATAGTTCTTGGTTCAGGAGCTTACCGAATCGGTTCTTCTGTGGAATTTGATTGGTGTAGTGTAAATGCTCTGATGACTATCAAAAAAGAAGGTTACCGTTCTGTGATGATCAACTATAATCCTGAAACCGTCTCAACTGATTATGACATGTGCGATCGATTGTATTTTGATGAATTGACTTTTGAACGGGTAATGGATATTATTGAGCTGGAAAATCCAAAAGGTGTAATTGTTTCAACTGGCGGGCAAATACCTAACAATCTGGCTTTGAAATTAGCTAAGGCAAATGTAAAAATATTAGGTACGCAAGCTGAATTTATAGATATGGCAGAAGATCGTCATAAATTTTCTGCTATGCTTGATCAATTGGGAATTGATCAGCCACGATGGAAAGAATTGACTACTTTTGAAGATGTTAAAGAATTTGTGAATCGGATTGGATACCCCGTATTGGTTCGTCCTTCTTATGTATTATCGGGTGCTGCTATGAATGTTTGTTATGATGATTCGCAACTTGAAAATTTCTTAAAAGTTGCAACGGAAGTTTCTAAAAAGCATCCAGTAGTAGTTTCAGAATTTTTGGAACGTTGCAAGGAAATAGAAATCGATGCAGTTGCCAATAAGGGTGAAATTATTGCTTACGCTATTTCAGAACATATAGAATTTGCTGGTGTACATTCAGGCGATGCCACCACTCAATTTCCACCACAAAAAATTTATATAGAAACCATTCGCAGGATTAAAAATATCGCTCGACAAATTGCTCATTCCTTGCAAATTTCAGGACCATTTAACATTCAGTTTTTGGCGCGTGATAATTATATAAAAGTAATTGAATGTAATTTGCGTTCTTCACGAAGTTTTCCTTTCGTTTCGAAGGTGTTAAAAATAAATTTCATTGATTTAGCAACCAGAATTATGCTGGGACTTCCTGTGGAAAAACCTGAAAAATCGGCTTTTGACTTAGATTATGTTGGTATTAAAGCTTCTCAATTTTCATTTGCACGTTTGCAGCAAGCTGACCCCATTTTAGGAGTAGATATGGCTTCAACGGGAGAAGTTGGCTGCTTAGGTGATGATTTTTCAGAAGCAGTTTTAAAAGCTTTGTTATCAGTTGGTTTTAAAATTCCGGAGAAAAATATTCTGATTTCTTCAGGTGAACCAAAATCAAAAGTGGATTTGCTTGATGCTTGCAGGTTACTGTATAAAAAAGGTTATCAGATTTATGCTACAAGAGGAAGCCATCAATTTTTAGCTGAAAATGGTATTGAAAGTAAAGTAGTCCTGTGGCCTGATGAGGAAGGCGAGTATAATGTCAAGGATATGATTGCACAAAGAAAATTTGATTTGGTAATTAATATTCCAAAGAATGTAACTCAACGTGAATTGGCAAATGATTATGTCATACGTCGCAGTGCTATCGATTATAATATCCCTTTATTAACAAACGCACGACTTGCCAGTGCTTTTATTTTTGCTTTTTGTAATATAAAATTGGAAGATATTAAAATAAAAAGCTGGGATGAATACTAATTTTGAAAAATAATTTCCACTAACACCAATCAATGAATTGTTGTTTTCGATGAAATGTAGAAAACAGAAAAATAGATTTCGTTTAAATTAAAAAATTTGGTTATTTTTGTATTCCTTTCAAATAATCGGGATGTAGCTCAGTCCGGTTTAGAGTACGCGTCTGGGGGGCGTGTGGTCGCTGGTTCGAATCCAGTCATCCCGACAAAATTATAAAAGACTGTTAAACAACAATTTAACAGTCTTTTCTTTTCTTTTCTTTGAAATTATCTTATAATAGTTCCTTTATCATTACTAACGCTGCTTGAGTAGCTCTTTCGATATTTTGTTCTCGCGTATTGCTAAAATGAAAAAGTTTACTGACTAATTTTTCTTCTGAACAAGCAGCTATCCAAACTGTGCCAACAGGTTTTTCTGGACTTCCACCTGTAGGTCCTGCTATTCCAGAAGTAGCTACAGCAATATCAGCATTTAATAAGCGACGAACGCCAGCAGCCATTTGTTCAACCACTGGCTGGCTAACAGCTCCAAATTTTTCAAGATCGTCAGTTGAAACTCCCAAAAGGTTGATTTTTACTTCATTATCGTAAGCTACAACGGAGCCTTTAAAATAATTGGAACTTCCTGAATGAGAAGTAAACCGATGAGCAATGTTTCCTCCGGTACAACTTTCAGCCGTTACTACCGTTTTTTCTTGCGAAAGCAATAATTTTGCAACAACCTGTTCCATGGGAAGGTCCTCATAAGCAACAATGGCATTTCCCAATATCAGTGTTAAAGCATCAATTTGCTGATTAAGTGAAAATTCCAGAGAAAGAAGATTATCTGAAGTGCCACTCAACCGCAACTTTACAATTCCATAATTAGGTAAATAGGCTAAATGAATGTTTTCGGGCAAATTTTTTTCCCAGTCTGCAATTTTAATAGCTAAATCCGATTCAGAATATCCGAAAACCTGGACAGTCTTGTGTATAATTTTAGGCGTTTTAAAATAAGCTTGCAACTTAGGCATCACTTCTCTGCTCATGGCTTCTTTCATTTCGTAAGGAACACCTGGCATGGAAACAATTATTTTTTTATCTTTTTCGAACCACATAATAGGAGCAGTACCTACGGTGTTTTGAATTACTTCGCAATTTTCTGGGACAAAAGCTTGTGAACGAGTCAAATCATTAATAACAAATTCTGGTCGAGAAGCAAACACCTTTTTAATATTTTCCAAAATGGAAGAATCAAATATTAATTTCGTATTAAAATATTTACACAAAGTCTTTTTTGTGATGTCATCATTAGTCGGTCCTAATCCACCAGTCATCAGTACAATATCCACATGTTTCATAGCGGCATGTAAAGCATCTATAATTTGTTTTTCCTCATCATGTACGGAGGTTATTTGGAAAACTTCAAAGCCTATTTTATTTAATTCTTGGGCTATCCAGGCTGAATTGGTATCAACAATTTGACCAATTAAAATTTCATCTCCAATTGTAATAATTTCAACTTTAGGGGTTTTCATGCTTAAATTATAATTTTTTGTTGTATGAATAAATTTGATATTTTATATTTTTTTTGATTCTTCTTCCTGAGCAATTTTTTCTAACTGACCATACCAATTCTCGCCAAAGCGACGAATCAAAGCGTCCTTCAGAAAACGGTAAAGCGGTATTTGTAAATTTTTTCCCTGCTTATAACCGTAAAGACAATGATGCCAATGATGAATGTTTACCGCCACAAATTCATCATAATTTTGCACTCGTACAGGATATAAATGGCAGGAAACAGGTTTTGGAAAATCAGTTTTACCCTCACAAAAAGTTTTTTCAAAGACACATTTACAAGTACCATCCGCATCGAAATAAGTAAAAACACATTCTTTACCCTCGACTAATGAAGTTACAGTATCTCCATCTTCGTCGATATACCAAAAACCTTGATTTTTAATAATTTGTCTTTCTTTTTCAGATAAATCGTCCCAGACGATTGGTAAAATTTTTTCTATGATTTCAATTTCACTTTTCTCCAGAGGAGCACCCGAAACACCTTCAACGCAACAAATTCCCTTGCAGAAAGACAAATCACATGCAAACCTATCAGTTATCAAATCGCTGCTGACAAGGGTTTCGTCTATTTGAAATATCATTTCTTTATTAAATATGTTTTAAATAGTTTTCTAAATTTGAAAAAACATGCTAAATTACGCATTTTCGTTAGAAACTGGATATTATTTTTAAAAGAAAATCCAAAAATCACCCTTATTTTTCGCCGATTTCGATGACTTCAAGATCTTTAATTTCTTTTCTGTCAATCTTCAAACGAATGATAGTTTGTATTTTATGAATTCCAAATTTACCTTCTGCGCCAGGATTAACATACAAGAAATGGAATTTTTTATCATATTTCACTTTCAAAATATGACTGTGTCCACAGACAAACAAATCAGGAGGTTGATGAATAAAAACAGATTGAATGGCTGGTAAATATTTACCTTGTTGCGTACCTATATGTGTCAACCATACATCGACTTCTTCACACAGAAAGCGATTATACTCAGGAAAAACAGCACGAACATCATAACCATCCATGTTTCCATAGACTCCCCGAACGGGTTTAAATTGAGTTAATGAATTTACTACTTCCATTGAACCCCAATCGCCTGCATGCCATATTTCATCACAATCGGCAAAATATTCAAAAACTCGATCATCTAAAAAACCGTGTGTATCGGAAAGAATACCAATTTTTTTCATATTTTTTGACAATTACAGAATGTTTTCGTCGGTAGTTGATATAACAAAAATTACTTTGAGAAATTGATATAAAGTTAATAAAAGAACTTAAATGAAGAACCATTTTTTATTATCTATTGAGAATTTTTTAGGTTTTCATTTATTGTGGCACAATCGTTGTTGTATTTTTTATTGAAGGAATGAGTGCTTTTAGTATTTGTTTAAAACCTGCCAAATTAGCTATTAAAAAATTTCTTTTTTTGGAATGAAAGCTAAAAATTATATTTGTATAATAATTTTAATGCTGGGTTTTGTAAATTATTTGCAAGCTCAATTGCCGGAAACTGCTGTTGAAAATTCACCTGAGCAAGAAGCCGCCAAGCAAACTGCCAGGCTTGAACAAGAATTGAATTTGACTCTTGAACAAACAAAAAAAATTTATGAAATTAATCTTCGATATGCCAAACAACGTCAACTTTGCAATAAACGTTCAGAAGTAATGGAACTCATCAAGAAAAAAGATGTAGAAATTCAGCAAGTATTAAGTGGAGATCAATATCAGCAGCTTCTGAACAAACGTAATGAACGTTCCACCATGCAAGTACCTACCACCGAAGGAATAAGAAATATTACGCCTTCTTATCGTCCTATAAATGAGAGAAAATCTGTCGAAAGTAGTCCCAGCAATAGAATGAAGCAAAAAAATACTTCTTCAAAGCCTTCGCCTCGAAAGTAAAAAAGAGAATGGCAAAATCGTTTCAATAACATATGTCTAATCCTTATTTCAAGTTTAAAAAATTTACAGTTTTTCAGGACAAATGTGCCATGAAAGTCGGTGTTGATGGCGTTTTGTTAGGAGCATGGACACCACTTGAAAATTCTATGCATATTTTAGAAGTCGGTACAGGGACAGGTTTAATTTCAATGATGCTGGTTCAAAGAAGTAATGCTTTCATTGATGCCATTGATATTGATAAACAAGCCATTTTTCAGGCACAACAAAATATTAATTTTTCGCCATGGAGAAATCGTATTCAGTTATCTGAAATATCTTTTCAAGAATACGTTCAAAAGACTGCTTCGAAATATGATTTGATTGTTTCAAATCCACCTTATTTTGTAAACTCACTGAAAGCACCTTCTGTGTCAAGAACACAGGCACGACATGCTGACACACTTTCTCATTCAGAATTGATTGAATTGGGTAATCAAATTTTGAAACCGACCGGCAATATTTGCCTTATTCTACCTGTAAAAGAAGGATTGAAATGTTATTTGCATGCTTTGGAATTAAACATGGGGTGTCAGCAGTTGGTTTTTGTTTATCCTCGTATTGAACTTCCAGCAAAACGCTTGTTGCTTCACTTTTCAAAAGAAGATGCTGTGACTCGTGTAAGTAAATTGGTAATTGAAACCACTCACCGACATCAATATACGCCGGAATTTAAAGCATTGGTTTCAGATTTTTATCTGAATTTATAATGATACCAGTTCATTAACTGGCATAAGTGGCTACCAAAATATCGGTGCTACGTACTTTTTGATATACATTGCAAACAACAATTTTAAACAGTGTTGCTAATTACGTTCAGAAAAAAGAAAAACAACCTGATGAATAAGGTAATTTCGAAAATTCTATCATTTTTTATGAGGAAGGTGAATTATAAGCCTCTTACTGTTTTACCGTTTCAGGAAGGTGCTATAAAAATCAAATTTTTTATAATTTTATTATTTCTTTATAAGCAATTTTTTAGAAGTTTTATCATAATACGGTAAAACATCTGTTGTATCCGTTTGTAAACAAAAATAATAATCTGCTTCCAAATGATGAGAAAATAATCGGTGAGCGTGTTCTGTATTTTTCAAAAAGTTTTCAGGATCATTACCAGCCAGTTGCCAAAGGGATTGAGCTGTTATCACTGCATCTGAGCAAGGCTCAAAATTTCCTTCTTTTATCAATCGTTCAGCCAGAGCTCCTCCAAAAACAGCATCTTCGAGATTAAAGCGATTGTTCCATCCAGCACAAAGAACCAACACCTCTTTTTTATTTGCCAGACAAAAGTTTGTAACTGCTGTTAGGTTAGAAAAACAACCAATTATTACTTCCCATTCGCTGGAAGCTGAATTAATTGCCTGTGTCCCATTCGTGGTAGTAAAAACAATTTCTTTGCCTTTTACCATTTCAGGTGTGTATTCAAACGGCGAATTGCCTGCATCGGCAAAATTACATTTTTCTACATTTCGTTCAGCTCCTACTATCCAGCCTTGATTTTTATATCGCAAAGCTTCTTCAATAGTTGCCACGGGTATAATGGCATTGGCACCAGTAGCAAAAGCAGCACATATCGTAGTAGAAGCTCTAAAAACATCTACCATTACTACCATTCTTGCCTCTGACGTTTGGTAATAAGGATATAAAGCAGGAGAAAAACAAATATCTATTTTCATTAGAATTTTTTTTGTTTAATTATCTTTTCTCAACTTTCATCAAGAAATAAATGAAAAAGAATGAGTCTTTGTTTTAAAGGGCTCATTCTTTTTCAGTGGATTTTTATTGTGAAAAATTATAATTGTGGACCTGAAGCAAGCAAAACACGAGCATCTACATTATCACAATATTGTTCAAAATATTTAATATACTGTTTAGCCAACGATTTTGCTTTTTCTTCCCATTCTCCTGAATTGGCATATGTATTTCTTGGATCCAGAATTTTTGGATCTACATTGTTTAATGAAGTTGGAACGGTTAGATTCATAATAGGAATATGGGTAGTTGGAGCTTTTTCGATTGAGCCATCGATGATGGCATCAATAATAGCACGCGTATCCTTGATTGAAATACGTTTCCCGGTACCATTCCAGCCAGTATTTACCAGATAAGCCTTGGCATTGTGCTTCTTCATTTTTTCAGCTAACACTTTAGCATAAATAGTAGGATGAAGTGTGAGAAAAGCTTCACCAAAAGCAGGTGAGAAAGAAGGAACAGGTTCATTAATACCTCTTTCAGTACCAGCTAATTTTGAAGTATATCCACAAAGAAAATGGTATTGAGCTGATTTTTCATCCAGAATAGAAACAGGAGGCAAAACTCCATAAGCATCAGCCGAAAGATAAATAATTTTACTTGCGTGTCCAGCTTTTGAAGGTAACACAATCTTGTTAATATAATAAATTGGATAAGAGACACGAGTATTTTCAGTTTTTGATGCAGCTTTTGAAAAATCAGGCGTCCCGTCAGGCAAAACCGTTACATTTTCCAGCAAGGCATCTCGTCTGATAGCTCCCCAAATATCGGGTTCATTTTCTTTGCTCAAGTCAATAACTTTTGCATAGCAGCCACCTTCATAATTAAAGATGCCGTGATCATCCCAACCGTGTTCATCGTCACCAATCAGATAACGTTTTGGGTCAGCAGAAAGAGTTGTTTTTCCAGTACCAGAAAGGCCAAAGAAAATAGCTACATCTCCCTCTTCTCCTACGTTTGCAGAACAGTGCATGGAAGCAATCCCTCTTTGAGGAAGATAGAAATTCATTAAAGAAAAAATACCTTTTTTCATTTCGCCGCCATACCAGGTGCCTCCAATAACTGCCATGTGTTGTGAAAGATTGAATAAAACAAATACTTCTGAGTGAAGTCCATGTTCTTTCCAATTTGGATCGGTTACTTTTGAAGCATTGATCAAAGTAAAATCAGGTTCTCCAAAATTTGCTAATTCATAATGAGAAGGACGAATAAACATATTGGTAACAAAATGTGCTTGCCAGGCTACTTCCATAATAAAACGCACTTTCATACGTGTATCTTTGTTTGTGCCACAGAAAGCATCCACTACGTATAATTTTTTTGCCTTTGATAAATGGTCAGTTGCTAATTTTTTACAATCATTCCAAGCTTCAACAGTAATAGGTTTGTTAATCTCGCCGTCCCACCACATGGTATTTTCAGTAACTTCGTCTTTTACAAAAAATTTGTCTTTGGGAGAACGACCCGTAAATATGCCGGTATCAACTGCTACTGCCCCCAAATTGGTAACTACACCTCTTTCAAAACCATTATTAGAAGGGTCTGTTTCTGCACGAAACAACTGTTCGTACGTTGGATTGTATACGATTTCGATATTATTCGAAATTCCGTATTTACTTACATTAATTTTTGTCATTTTTTTAATTTAAAAGTTGATTAATTATCTTTTAAAAGATATTTTTCAGTTTGCAAAATTACCACAAAATTTTTATGTAACAATAGAATTAAAGAAAAAATTCTTTAATTGGCGACTAAAATTTAATCATTTTTCATTTTTTATGGTAAATGTATAGGTTAAAAGGGATAAAATAAACTTTCTTATACTTATATAACAATTCATTAAACATTTTGTCAAAAATATAAAGTCAAAAAATTATTTTTTATTGTCCATTAAAATTTTATGAATTTAGATTTAAAAAATCCTGAAAAATTGAAAAAAGCATATATTTATTAAGGAAGACAAGTCGTTTTAGAATAAAAATTGTATTTTTGTAGAGAAGTTAAGGTAAAAAGAAAATGTAATAATCCCTCATGTGATGGAGGTAAAAATATATTTTTGAAATTTTATAAAAGCATTACAAATTAACTTTATGAAAGTAAAAATTGTTAATCGCTCAAAACATTCATTGCCGGCATATAAAACTATATTATCAGCAGGAATGGACTTACAGGCAAATCTTGATGAACCAGTCACTTTAAAACCTTTCGAACGAAAATTAATTCCTACGGGTCTATATGTTGAATTACCATCAGGTTACGAAGCTCAGATAAGACCAAGAAGTGGTCTGGCAATTCAAAAAGGAATTACCGTGCTCAATTCTCCTGGCACGATTGATGCTGATTATCGAGGTGAAATTTGTGTGATTCTTATCAATTTGTCAACAGAAGATTTTGTTGTTAATAATGGCGATCGAATTTGTCAAATGATTATTGCACCGTACACTCAAGTAGAATGGGAAGAAACAGAAGAACTTAATCACACTTTACGAGGTAAAGGCGGTTTTGGTCATACAGGCTATTGATAATTAATCTTTTATGTCGTTGTTCTTATAATTTTAAAAACAATTTTCATGCAACATCAATTTTGTTATTTTGTTTACCTTATTGTGATGCTGAGTTTTATGTCTTGTTCGATTCTGAAATCAAATAAAAATGAGCAAATTTCTGAAAGGAAGTCACTTAATACAATTGAACAACGGCAATTTGATTATTTTTTTTATGAGGCAATTCGCTTGAAAGAAAATGGGCAATTAGATGAAGCCATCGAAAATTTTTTAATGTCTTTTTACCTTAATCCGCTGGATGCAGAGGTACAATCACAACTCGGTTTGCTTTATAATAACGCTGGCTTGCCAAATGAAGCCATACAATTTATGGAAAATGCAGTGAATTTGCAGTCGAATAACTGGTGGTACAATATGACTCTCATTAATATGTATTCACAACAAAAAAAGTGGGAGAATGCTATTCAATTAGCTACTGTGGTCCAAAAAAAATATCCTCAAAAGGAAGATATTTATAATGTTTTATCTTTTCTTTATAAACAAACAGGTAATATTGGTAAAGCCATTAATACTTATAATCAACTTGAAAATCTCGTGGGAGTTCATGAAGCAATCTCGTTTGAAAAAATAAAACTTTATTTTCAATTGAACAAGGACAAAAAGGCATTATCAGAAATTGATAGGTTAATAGACAAATTTCCTTCTGAAAGTCGCTATCAAGTTTTGAAAGGGGATCTTTTTCTTCAAACAGATCAACTTGAAAAAGCTTATCAAATTTATATGAAAGTTATGCAAGATGATCCTCAAAATCCTTATGTATATGTTTCTTTATCAGACTATTATAAAAAAATAAATCAGCCAGAAAAATCGCTCGAAGCAATTGTGAATGCCCTCAAAAGTGATCAGTTGGACGTTGATTCAAAAATTTCAATTTTAGGTCAATATATGAATCAATTGATTCAGGACAAGGAAAAATTGGATGAGATGGACAATCTTTTTAAGTTGTTAGTAGAAAGATACCCTCTCGAAGAACAAGTTCATGCATATTATGCCTTGTTTTTAGAATATCAAAAACGCAGTGATGAAGCGATTTCGGAACTTGAAACGATGTTGAACATCAACCCAAAGAATGAACAGACATGGCTGCAATTAATCCATATTTATTGGGATCAAAAAAATTATGAGAAAATAGCAGAAGTTGCTGAAAGAGCGATGAAAGAACTTCCTGAAAATCCTCAATTTTATTTTTATCAAGGCATTGCTCAATTTCAATTGGAAAATTATCGGTTGGCATTAAAAAGTTTGCAGCTTGCTCTCACTCTTATTCCCGATAACAACATTCAACAAAAGCTGAAATGTGATATTTATTCTCAAATAGGTGATACTTATTATAAGCTCAGCAAGAAAGATTCTGCTTTTATAGCTTATGAAGAAGCTTTGAAAGCTGATCCTGAAAATATTTATGTAATGAATAACTATGCGTATTATTTAGCATTGGAGAAAGAAAATTTAAGTAAGGCGGAACGAATGAGTGCTAAAACAGTAGAATTACAGCCTCGAAATAGTACTTTTCTTGATACTTATGCGTGGGTATTATTTCAGGAAAAAAATTGTTCATTGGCAAAATTTTATATTGAACGTGCCATTGATAATCTCGAAAAAGAGCAAGAAAACGGTGTAATTTATGAACATTACGGAGATATATTGTGGGAGTGTGATTTTGATAAGGAAAAAGCTGTGGAAATGTGGAAGAAAGCTTTAGAAGAAGGGAATCATTCGGAGGAACTTCAACAAAAAATTCAAAAAGCACTTTCAGCTATGCCTGAAAACGAACAAAAATGAGAAAATCGTTGCTTTCAAATAATTTTACTTTGTTATTTTTAAAACTTTGCCTTTCATGAAACAAAAAATTAAAATATTCTTTTTCTTTTTGTTGCTATTGAGCTCCTGTAAAACAACTAAACAGGTCTTGGTTACACAGTTGCCAAAAGATTTAAACACTCAAAAGGTAATTGAATACTTAAAGTTGCAGGACAATATTCAAAGTATGAATGCCAGTAAAATCAAAATGAATTTAAAATTAGACAATAGAGAATTTAATGTTACTTCTTCTTTCTCAATGATTAAAGATTCTGCTATTCATATTTCTATTCAGCCTTTTTTGGGATTGGAGTTGTACAAAATTGAAATGGCTCCGCAGATAATTAAAATTTTCGATAAGATAAATCAAAAATATTATGTTGTCAATTATGAATTTTTGAGTGATCGTTTAGGAGTTCAGATTGATTTTTATCATTTGCAGGCTTTATTAACAAACCGTTATTTTTGTTTGGCTGGTAGTGAAAATGGTTGTCGGATTTTGACAAATAACTCAGAAAAAATTAATTTCGGATTTGAAAATGAAAATTTTAAACAATCTTTAACCATTATACCTAATTTCTATATTCACGAACTTCTATTGTTGGATAAGAAAAGTAATTCTCAATTGTTGGCAACTTACGATGATTTTGACACACAAGATGGCGTACTTTATCCACGAAAAGTTTCTATTCAGGTGAATCAACCTAAAAAAAATGTTTATTGTGACATAACCATTTCTAAAGTCTCTTTTAATAAGGAAATAAAATTAGTTCCAACAGACGAAAAAAGATTTAAACGAGCATTCATTGAACAATTATTACAGAAATAAGTGTTCTCTGTTATTTTAAAAATCCTATGCATTTTTCATTTCAACATAAGTTTTTTTTACTTGCTTTTTTATTGAGTTTTTCTTTTGCACTTTGTGTTTCATCACAAAGTGTAAAACAACTTGAAGAACAGCGAAAGCAAACTTTGCAACAACTTGAGATAACTAATAAACTGTTGAATGAAACTAAACAATCTCAAAAAAGTTCATTGAACAAGCTTACCATTCTCGATAAGAGCATCAAAGAACGTACCCGACTGGTCAACACAATGAACAAAGAAATAGAACAACTAGATATTGAGATGAAAAAATTGGCACAGGAAAAGGCGGAACTTGAAAAAAAACTTCAGCAATTAAAAAATGATTATGCAAGGCTGGTTCAGGAAGCATATATCAATCGAAGTATTTATTCAAAAATTATGTTTGTGCTTTCTGCTGAAACATTTGATCAGTCTATTCGACGTTTGAGATATTTAAAAGAATACAGTGATTACCGAAAAATGCAGGTGAAAGAAATAGAAAGAGTTGAAAAAGAAATTCAACAGAAAAATGATAGTCTGGCTGCTCATAAACAAACGTTGGCTCAAGTTGTAAAACAAAAAGAAATTGAAACCAAAAAACTTTCCGAAGAGAAAAAGAAAGAAAATGTCGTGTTGAATGACCTAAAAAAGAAAGAAAAGAATTTACGATCTGAAATAACTGCACAGCAAAAGAAAGCCAATGAGCTGAACAAGAGGATCGAATATTTAATTGCCGAAGAAATTCGCAAAGCCGAAGCAAAAAAGAAAGCAGAAGAAAAATTAAGGCAAGAATCAGCTAAAGGAACTTCTAAAAAAACCGCTAAAGAAAAATCAGCAGAACAAGCAAAGTTAGCGGCAGCGGCTGCATTGACTAAAGAAGAAGCACTGCTTTCAGATAATTTTGAAAGCAACAAGGGAAGATTACCCTGGCCAGTAGCAAATGGTTTTATTAGTGGACATTTTGGTATTCAACAACATCCTGTTTTAAAATATGTTACTACCAATAATAAAGGAATTTACATACAAACTACTGCCAATACCAATGCAAGAGCAGTTTTTGATGGCACTGTCACGCAACGCTTTGCTGTACCGGGCAGCAACAATGCTGTAATAATTCAACATGGAGAATACCGTACTGTGTATGCAAATTTGACTGAAATATTTGTTACAGTAGGGCAGAAGGTAAAAGCAAAACAACCTATTGGTAGAATTTATACCGACCGAGATAAAGATAATAAGACTGAACTTTATTTTCAGTTGTGGAAAAGTAAAACGTTACTTGATCCTGAACCGTGGCTGGCTCATTAAAAAGCATTACTGTCCGATTAAAGAAATGTTTTTAAGATTATTTGTTTTCAATAAATTGATGTTCAGACATTATATTTTTAAATTTGATTGTTTTTTACCCCAAATTAAGCTTTCAAAAATAGAAAATTTCATTTTTTCAGATCGAATTGCTTTATATCCTGCTCATTATAAATAATTAAGCCCTAATTTTTTCTAAAATATTTCTAACAATACGCATTAGAAAATTTTGCACCTTATCGTCTGATTTACAATTAACTGTAACTGCATTTCTTTCTAATGCTGAATCTGGATTTAATGGATTTTTGTTTTGTAGTAATTAGTTTGCTGGTAGCTTTTTTGGAAAATTCTTATTTTGAAGGTGAAATTTCTGTTTGCTGCGGATTGGGAGGAAAAGAATCTTGTGATTCTTCGTATGGGAATATACCTTTTACCTTGTGGAAGACATAATAATTCATTGACTGATCCGATTCAAATCCAATGGCATTGATAATTTGAGTTGGACGTGTTACTTTAATCAAACTATCAGAATAAATTCGTTCGCTGTTTTGATCCCAGAAAAGTTGTTCAGTTTCAAATAATTCTCCTTTTAAGTTGGTTGCTTTTACATTACCTTTTAATTCCCACAGTTTCTGATTAATATAATATTTTGCATATTTGCTGTGAATATTGGCATCTACATGCAGATTCATATCGAAACGTTCCAAGTGAATACCATAAGGAAATTCCCAATAGGGCTCCGGAACTTTATCGTAAATATCCCACTGCGGAGCAGAAATACGGTAGCGGGTAATTCCGGAATCGGAAATAATAGTAGTAACATCGGTTGCATGAAGGTTTGGAGTAGCTGCTCTGTCCGTAATAGCTTGAATTATTTCAGGCTTTTCTTTATTACAACCTATCATGAAAAAGAACATAACAACTATATTAAAAATAATTGTTAAGTTCTTGTAATTCAATTGAAATTTATTCTTCAAATTTTGTATCATCAATATGGTCTGCAAATGGTAGTTTCTCCTATCCATCCTCCAACATAAAATGATTTCCCTTCTTCTAATTCAGGATGGAAGAAAATATCCTCTTTAGAGGGGAAATACCTACTATAAGTTTGGATTAATTTATCCGCTTCTTCTCTAATTTTAGGATCTGGGTCTACTTGTTTTGCTTTTATAAACTTATCTACTGCTACCCAAAAAACAGTTTTAGCTAAAACCGGATCATCATAAATTCCTTTTGTATTTGCATACATTATTCCAATCAACAGATAAGCACTGCCATTGTTGGGATTGTATTCTAATGATTTACGAGCATAATCTCTTGCTTTCAGATAATTTTGCAATTCTGAATAATAAATTTGAGCTATCTTATATAAATAATCAGCCTTTTCATTGTTATTTGTTGCTAAATTAGTAGCTTCTTCATAAAATTGAATTGCTTGATTGAAATTCTTTTTTTTGTATGACATTTCAGCACATGCATTAGCCGATGTAGCAGTTGGTTGTATTTTATGGGCAGCAATGGCTGCTTGGAAATAAACCTGAGAGTCAAAACAACCAATTCGACTATAAAAATCTAACACATTATTCAAGTACTCTAAATTTGAAATGTTTTGAGATACTTTCGATTTATAAATTTCATCTAAAGTTTTACAATCAGCAGCACCACTTTGGGCAAACATTACATCTAATCCTTGCTTTATTTGACTGGCTAATTCAGCATATTTAAATTCGGGATTATTAATTTGAGCTTCAAGAATTTCATTAACTTTTAAATAATCAGCAATAAATTTTTCTGCATGTGTAGGTTCTGCTTTGTAAATATTGTAAGACAACATTATAAATTGTCTAAGAACTTCTAATTCAGAATTTTCTTTCATCCCATCAATGGATTGCTCTAACCATTCATAAGCAGGTTTTTTTAAATCATCTCCTTTTACATAAGTGATGTAGTCTAAGGCTTTTACTCCTAAAATCCAAGGAGTTGGATAGCGACTGTCATCTCCGAAATATTGAATGCGTTTGTCATACATTCTCATTAATTCATCAAAGGTTTCTTTGTAGGAGGTTTGATCTTTTGCCTGTCCTAACTTCCACTGGAGAATTTCTCTACCTCTGGTGTATATTACTTTATTTGCTCCTGGACATTCATTGTAAGCTGATAACCAGGGACCATAAGCATCAGCATATTGTTTATTTTTAGCTGATTCATTGAATAAACTGATATAAATCAAACACATCGAATCAGTTACCTGCTGTGAAGGGTTTTGAGTACTTGTGAATTCCTGATCCGTAGCTTTTGTTTTATCTTTCTTATCTTTTTGAGCAAATCCTTTAGGACTGAGAAGGATCAAACCCATCAAGAACAAAATTGTTATTTTAGTTTTCATAATAAAAAATATTTTTAAAAGTTGTTTTATAATTTTCGTTTAAAAAACCAATTTTCATTGATACAGGCATTGAAAGTAAACTTAAAATAATTTTCTTTTAGTTTGCTGTAATTTCCAATTTTACCGTATTCGAAAGAAGCATTGATTATTGTTCTACTGTATCGTAATGGTAAACCAACTCCAAAATTTATACCAAAATTTTTTCCTGGAGAAATTCCTTCTATTTTATAATAGGGATTACTTGTGTTAAAGCCAACACGGTAACGAATATGTTCAAAATATTTTCTTCCATTAGGGTTTGGAATATATTCTCCTCCTATAGCTATTTTATGGCGGTTAGCTAAGGTATCTGTTTTCCCATAAAATCTGGCTTCTTCCCAATTTTGAAAACTATAATCAAGTCCTACTGAAAGTTTATTATGGTAAGTATAATATAAACCAGCTCCGAAAATCGTTGGCAAATCAAAAGCTAGATCATAGTTTATGGTGTCCACAGAAATGCCAGAAATAATGGTTGAAGCATTTCCATTGAAATTTTTCTTTTGTTCATAAATTAACCCTAATGTAATTTCATGTTTTTTGGCAAAAGTTGTGAAAAACTGACCCCCATATCTGAATCTGAAATTATTCGCTTCAATATAGTTTAGTTGCGTAGTGGAAGTAAAATTTGTTGATTGATTAAAACTGATATTTCTATAATTGTTGATACTTCCAAACATGTAATAGGCATTTACGCCTAATGCTAAATGGTGAAATAATTCGAAGGATAAACCAGCATAAAATTCACTGAATCCCCCTGAACCAACAAAGCTTTTAGTAGCAGTGAGGCTATCAGGTGTATCAGTATTATTGGCTAAAAAGAGGAGTTGAGTTTCGCTGAAATTATATCCAGAAAAAGAGTATGGTTGAATTCCAGCACTGACGCCGATTTTTTTTGCCAAAGGAAACTGAATAGTAAGATAATCCAAATTTCCTGTAAAAGTAGTCTTTTTGTTATTACCACTTGAAAAATTTGAAACCAACAAAGAAGCTCCCATGTCAAACATAAATGTCATACTATCCACTACGCTATAAGAAGCAGGGTTTACAGAATTAATACTTGCCGATGACCTGACTCCTATCGCAACTCCTCCCATAGCACGTTGTTCACCGTTGTGGTTATCATTGATTTCTCCATATCCAAAACGAGTATAAGGAGAATTTGTATTGTTTTGACTATAAGATAGTTGCATCATCATTAAAGTAGCGAAGATAAAAAATAATACCTTATGGTTTAACATTATATTGAAGTATGTGGTTAAGGCCTATTAGTACTAAATATTTTTCTACAAAGATGGTGTTTTTTAGCTTTTTATCAAAGTAAAAAACACTACCTCCTGTTAAAAAAGTTAAAAGCTTTGGGTATTGTAACCGTAAAAAATCTATATAGCCATCTATCTCGAAAGCAATACCTTGTATTACACCCGCTGCAATTGCAGTATACGTATCAACTCCAAGAATTGGAATATTGGGTGTTGGTTCAACAAGTGGTAATTTTTGAGTGAATTCATGGAGAGATTTAATTCTTAAATCAATGCCTGGAGAGATATTACCCCCGCAATAAGTTTTATTGGCATCAATAAAATCGTAAGTTATTGCTGTTCCTGCATCAACAACCAGTACATCTGAGTTTGGCTTTAAAAATGAAGCACCTACCACTCCAGCTAAACGATCATTTCCTAAGGATTCGGGGGTTAAATATTTATTGATAATAGGGATAGGAGTTTTATCATCTAAAACAATTACAAAAGGTATTTTCTCTCTTAAAAAATTGATAAATATAGGATCTTTTTCAATAACAGTTGAAAATATACAATTTTCTATGGGAAAATCTGAAAAAATTGATAAAAGAATCTTTATATTGAAATTTTGATACGAAAAGCATTGGATTAGTTTATCCTTATCAAATATTCCTGCTTTGGTACTTGAATTTCCTTGATCAATGCATAAATTCATAAAAAATTGAAATAGATTAAATTATATCAGCCATGAATATTGAATTTAAGGGATTATTTTTTCAATTGGAAGCACTAAAATGCCTTCAGCACCACAAGCTTTCAATTTTTCAATAATATCCCAGAATTCTTTTTCAGATATTACGGCATGCAAAGAATGCCATCCTTCTTTTGCTAATGGCATGATGGTGGGACTTTTAATGCCAGGAATAATTTCAATGATTTTATTTAAATTATCTGTTGGAACATTCATCAAAACATATTTTTTCCCTTCTGCCATTTGTACGGCTTCAATTCTGAAAATAAATTCATCCAGAATTTGTTGCTTTTCTTTTGTCAATTGATAATTACCAATGAGTAAGGCTTCGGATTCCATTACTTTTTCTACTTCTTTTAAATGATTTGTTATCAGCGTACTTCCTGTACTTACAATATCAAAAATAGCATCAGCTAATCCAATGTTAGGGGCAATTTCTACCGAGCCAGAAATGATATGAATATTAGCTTGAATATGGTTTTTCTTTAAAAAATCATTTAAAATGGTAGGATAAGAAGTAGCAATTGTTTTTCCATTAAACCAGGAAATATCAGTGTATTCAATTTCTTTTGGGATCGCTAACGAAAGCCTACATTTACTAAAACCTAATCGCTTGATAATTTTTACCTTTTTCTTTTTTTCAACGAATTCATTTTCTCCCACAATACCCACATCAGCAATACCTTCTGCTACTGATTCAGGAATGTCATCATCTCTCAGAAATAAAACTTCGAGTGGAAAATTTAGAGCTGGCATCAATAATAACTTTTTGCTGGCTTCTAACTTTATCCCTGCTTCTGTGAGTAACGATATAGTATCATCAAATAATCTTCCTTTAGATTGTACTGCAACTCGTAACATATTTTTTTGATTTACATGATTTTATAGATATCCTACTATTTGATTTTAGTAAAGTCTTAAATCCACTTCAAAAGATATTAAAAAGTCGAAAAGCCTTATAAAAAGGAGCTTTGTGACTTTCTTGATAAAAATTCACACGTTTTTTAGTGGAAAAATTCAACAACAGAGGTTCAAAGTTACACATTCTATGATAAAAATCATTCATTTAGCAGAATAAATTCATAAACCAACTTATGAATAAGGCATAGTTTTATAAATTGATTAACTAAGGGATTGATAATGTGGATATTAACAACAGAAAAAAATTAAAATACTTAAAATCAAGTTTTTACTGATGGATTTTGAATTTATTTTATCCTTTAATTTCTTTTATCCATACCCCACATTAATTTATTTTTTAAAGTATTAAAATAGGTATGATGAATTTGTTTAATAACTTTTATAGTAAAAGGAGCTTTTGAAATAATGAGTTTGGTGGTTTGATTCAACACTTTCGATCGGCCATCCAATGACGCCAAAAAACTATGGGTACGGCTATGAACCTCTAATTCTATAATCCAGCTATCAGGAATAATGATAGGGCGTACATTTAAACTGTGGGAAGCAACTGGTGATAAAATAAAATCTTGTGCCTGTGGTACGACAATTGGTCCCCCTACACTCATTGAATAAGCAGTGGAACCTGTTGGAGTGGCAACGATTAAGCCATCTGCTTGATAAGTGTTGATAAATTCGCCATTTACCGTAGCATTGATACTAATCATTGAAGATGAATCTTGTTTTGACACCGAAACTTCATTCAAGGCATAAGGGTATTCAAATGTTGTTTCATCGGAAGTTTTTACTAAAAGAGTAGTCCGATTTTCAATGCGATATTGTGAATTTAAAATTGCTTCAAAAGCAGGAATAATTTCTTCACTTGAAATGTCGGCCAAAAAGCCCAATCTGCCTGTGTTGATACCTAATATTGGAATTCCTTTATTTCCAATCCGTGCAGCAGTATTTAAAAAAGTCCCATCTCCTCCAATACTCACTGCCAAATCTGCTTCAAAAAAATCAGTATCAATCACCTCAACTCCTTGTAGGTCAAAATCTTTTGTCTCTTCTATAAATTTATAGAGTTGACTTTCACACATCATGGTAATTTTTTGCTGAGTAAAATAATCAAATAAAACTTTAACACAGGATAAAACCATAGGTCGATAAATATTCCCAAAAATGGCTACTTTCATAAATTGTTGTTTATGATTGATTTAGTTGTATAATCGAAAAACAAAATACACACAAATTTAAAACAAATTGTACAATAATAAAGAAATATAGAAACGTTTTTGCATTTGAGGGATTAAAATTTGTTGTCAGATTGCGTTTAAATATCATTAAGTTATATGAATAATATCCTCTAAAATATAACCTGTTATAACTGCGCCATCACCATTTCTTATTTAATTCTGTGTCGTTTCAATTCCTTCTGGTGCGATTAAAAGAATAATGAAAAAGAATAATGAAAAACAATCTGGCTAAAATAGCCATCTCGTATTTAGCGGCAATTGGTATCAATCGTTCGGTGCTCTCTCCCTCAGGAACAAATTCAGCCAGATACACCAATTGCAGTTTTGAAAGCTGTCGGGCAAAAGTATAACCCGTGATACAACACTCGTGAAATGCAATTACTTTAGAGTTGTCTTCTGCTGCTTTTCGAGTAAGGTTTTCAATTACCGATAAATTATAATTTTTATCTCCGCTATGGTTTTCAAATTGTGCGGTTGAAATTTTTAGTTTATCCATAGATTTTAATTTAACTTATTCAGAAAGTTTTGGCAATTTTTCTCGTTTTTGTTTTTTTGTAACAGCAACAAATATCCATGATAAATAAATATGCACGATAATTTTATGCGTGTCAATCTTAAGTCAACTTATGCGGTTCCACCGAACAAGCTATCGAATAGAAAATAAGCAAATTATTTTTAAAAAACTAAAAAGGCAAGGTTTTTACAGAAAAAAATATGTATTTTTGACATATATAACCACTTTACTCATGCTCCCTAATTTGTTATAGTTGATTTTTTCCCGCAGTCGTTACACTTTTATTTCCAGTTTACTGCTTTACTACAATGTGTAAACCAAATTATTAATGGCTGTTGAGTCAGTAAAACTCAAGATATATGAAAATTCCGAAATCTTTTAAACTTATTATTCTTTTTGTAGTATTAATATTAATGAGCAGAACAGCAAATGCAGATTCAATTTGTTCTCATAATAATTTTAGGTTTATTGAGATTATTGGGCAGGCAGGCGGGCATATTTACTCGGCCGATGCACTAAAGGAAGCATCACTAAATAAGTATAAGGAGTATAGGACATTGCAATTGAGGTATGGATGGAACAGTAGCGACCCTAACGGTTGGCAAAGCATGTATCTTTATCCCCAATACGGTATTGGGTGGTATAGTGGGTCTATTGGCGATCCAGAGATAATAGGAAGGCCAAGTGCAGTATATGGATTTATTTCTTTTCCTCTTTCTTATGATCCCAAACATTACCCTTTCATTGAGGCGTCAATGGGTGTTGGCTACCATTTTAAGCCGTATAACAAAGAGCATAACTATCAAAATGATGCTATCGGTTCAAAGATCACCGGTTATCTTAATTTAAAATTAGCTGCAAATTACAGATTAAACCGCGAGTTGGACTTAATCTATGGTTTTGATATTATTCATTTCAGCAATGGCAGAATCTCTAAGCCCAATGCCGGATTAAATATGCTCGGCATGAATGTAGGTCTAAGATACAATTATAATACGATGCAAAAAGAGGTTGACAACTCATGTCACCCCAAGGTGGTTCTCGATGCAAGGCCCCAGCATAGTATATTCAGACCAAAAGAATCGATCAAACGCAGCGAATTTCTTCTATACAGCGCTTTTGGTTTAGTTCAAAACGATAAGGACAATAGCAAACACTACGGCACATCCTCAACTTGCATTGAATACAGATACCTTATCAATACGTGTAGTGGCGTAACTGCCGGTTTCGATTTCTTTTATGACTCGAGCCTGAAACCTTTCTATCCGGACGAGAGTTACGACTTGTATGGTGTACATATTGGCTACGATTTTTTATTTTGGAAATTTGGTGCAAGGCTGCAAGGAGGGACTTATTTAACTCAAAAAGGACGTAATTTCAAAGGGCATTTTTTCTTTCGGCCTGCCCTGCAGTACAACATTGGGAGTAAGTTTTATGCTCAAGTTGGTCTGAAAACTCAGAAGTTTAAAGCCGATTGGGTTGAGTGGGGGATTGGAGTAAAATTCCCGTGCTGACAAAAGATTATCACCATCGCCGTTTTTTATCGGGATCCAGATTTTGGGTTATTTTCGACGGAAAACTGTTTCGCCAACCAGGGATTGTTATCATACTTTCTCCAGCATATTAATGAAAACCCGAATTTTCAGTAACTTTCGATTCTTTATGGTGCGATGAAAAGCACCAGCCCACGTTTTGCCATCTTCTACCAAAACATAATTTCAATTCCTTCTGGTGCGATTAAAAGCCTTCCTGCAAATTTTCTTTTAAAATAGGAACTGTCGAATTTCAATTCCTTCTGGTGCGATTAAAAGATGTGCAGCACCGATAGTGCTAGACGTGTGGATGCTAATTTCAATTCCTTTTGGTGCGATTAAAAGACATATAACTAACAAGTTTATTTTCATCAACAAAATAATTTCAATTCCTTCTGGTGCGATTAAAAGAAGTTGCATTTCTGTATTTTGTTAGTCTATATTTATATTTCAATTCCTTCTGGTGCGATTAAAAGGCCACTTATCTTATTTTTATTACCTTAATTTTAACAATTTCAATTCCTTCTGGTGCGATTAAAAGGTTGTTATCAAAAATATAACAATTCCCCTTACTGCATTTCAATTCCTTCTGGTGCGATTAAAAGTATATTCCCATCCCAATCCACAAATGTTGTGTTTCATTTCAATTCCTTCTGGTGCGACTAAAAGAAACACAAAGACGAGAAGGAAGACAAATCAACATTAATTTCAATTCCTTCTGGTGCGATTAAAAGCGACTTTCAATTTCAGTAATTTTGTCACTGACTTTTATTTCAATTCCTTCTGGTGCGATTAAAAGATTGTATTTATATCTTATTTCATTTCCGTTAAAATCATTTCAATTCCTTCTGGTGCGATTAAAAGCCCCAACAACTGGCAATGAATATATGCAAAAAAAAGATTTCAATTCCTTCTGGTGCGATTAAAAGCCTTCATCCCATTTTTTTAAGAAATTTTTATCATTATTTCAATTCCTTCTGGTGCGATTAAAAGCCCCAACAACTGGCAATGAATATATGCAAAAAAAAGATTTCAATTCCTTCTGGTGCGATTAAAAGCCTTTTTTTCAAGAAATTTCTGACGACAAACACGAATTTCAATTCCTTCTGGTGCGATTAAAAGTCCATAGCATATAGATGATCGCGCCATTTTTCATCAAATTTCAATTCCTTCTGGTGCGATTAAAAGTTTCAAAAAGGCTTGCTTATGCCATTACAACATAAGCAATTTCAATTCCTTCTGGTGCGATTAAAAGCCCATATTATCTTTCATCATTTTCAGGATTTTAAACATTTCAATTCCTTCTGGTGCGATTAAAAGTGGCTGCAAGATTTTCTTTTGCTTCTATATCATCATTTCAATTCCTTCTGGTGCGATTAAAAGCTTATTACGGAGATATTTACTCCTTTGAAGTACGAGCATTTCAATTCCTTCTGGTGCGATTAAAAG